>Ga0209098_1000052_pt1 | contig 121082 bp, 94 predicted proteins | sample AD_JPNHW1_MetaG_FD_184429 | JGI IMG/M metagenome (GOLD analysis project Ga0209098, IMG submission 184429) | Active sludge microbial communities of municipal wastewater-treating anaerobic digesters from Japan - AD_JPNHW1_MetaG (SPAdes) (version 2) | ecosystem: Engineered > Bioreactor > Anaerobic... | reverse complement strand
TTCGAAGTATCTATAATGTCTTCTATTACAGATATTAGCTGAGCTCCGCTGCTATTGATAATCTCGATATACTGTTTCCCCGTGTCAGAAAGTTTCTCTTCATCCCTTAATATTCTGATAAATCCAAGAATTGCATTCATTGGAGATCGAATTTCATGGCTCATATTGGCTAAAAAGGCTGTTTTAAGCCTATCGGATTCCTCTGCTCTTTCCTTTTCATTGATTAGCTCCTGCTCAAAAATCTTACGTTCAGTAATATCGTTTACAACTCCAACAAAAGCAAAAGGCTCCCCTAATTCATCACGTACAACCGCCGTTGAAAGAGAAATTGGGAATACATGACCATCTTTACGAACGTTGTAAATTTCGCCTTGCCACCCTCCATTTAAGGTTGCATCAACAATCTCCCTTGTAAGCGTTTTAGGCATTGATGATGATCTTAGGATATTAATATGTTTGCCAATTATCTCATCCTCACTATAACCGTATGTTTTTAAGAATGCAGGATTCACATAAATTATCTTATTGTCAGAATTGGTAATTGAGATACATTCCCTAACATTCGTAATTGTTTGGGCAAGCATATTAATCTTTTCCTCATCTTTTTTTCTATCTGTTATGTCACGGGCAAGACAAAATACCTGATCCAAATCTGCAGCAACCATACGAGATTCAAAAAATTGCAACTTACCATTAATAAGTATCGGGTATTCGATAGTTTGAAGTTCTCTTGTTTCAATGCATCTTAATATTGCATCGTGAATCTTTTTGCTTACATCATTTGGGAAAAAATCGTTTAAAGATGATCCTATAACTCTTGTTGGTGGAGTATTATTGGAGTCATTATGTTCAGAAAGGAAATCGGTATACACTCCATTGCGATCGATTTTGAAAAGTAAATCGGGAATTGTTCGTAAAGTAATACGTAATTCTTCCTCGCTTTTTTTAAGCGCTTCTAAAGCTTCTTTTTGCTCAGTTATGTTTTGAATTACACCATCGAAATAGAGAAGATTTCCATCGTTATTGAATGTTGCTCTTCCATTGTCTCTTACCCAAATTTCTTTTCCATCCTTACGCTTTAAAAGCATTTCTTTCTGAACATACTCGTTCGAATTTTTATTAGAATCAAGTACGTACTTGCGTTCATCAGTATTTACATAGAACTCGTTGACATTATGCGTTAATAGCTCCTCAACGGATTCGAATCCTAAAATATTTGCTAATGAAGGATTTGCGTAATATATAGTACCGTTATCAGAAGTTCTGTACACCCCAACTGGTATTTGCTCGGCAAGAGTTCTGTACTTTTCCTCACTTTCCAGCAGTACTTCTTCTGCATTTTTTCTATCGGAGATATCGCGTGCCATTGCAAAAACTACATCCTTGCCAAAGTACTTTCCCTTATTTAACGACACCTCTTTTGGGAAAACCCTACCATTCTTAGTTATTCCCCAGAATCCGAAGAATTGTGGATTCCCGTTAAAGGCATTAATTAACCTCTGCTTAACTTGCTCTAAATCATTTTTATTTGGCGCAGAAAGCATTTCTGGGGTATTCCCAACAATCTCCGATTTTGAGTAGCCGTACATATTCAGGGCAGCCTTGTTTACATCTAAGAATATACCATTTGAGTCCTGAATGTAAATTGCTTCACTCGCGTTGTCGAATACACTTTTATAGCTCTCCTCGCTTTCTCTAAGATACTTTTCGGATAACTTGCGGCTTGTAAGATCACGAACAAAAACAACCGAGGTTATTTCTCCATGGTATGTTGCAAGATTAACATTAAACTCAACCGGTAACGGCTCGCCATTGACCCTTCGAATTACCGCCTCGTAGATTTGTGGAACATCTTCTCCTGCTAGTCTTTTCTTGTAAATATCTTTAATCCTGTCCGATTCATTAGAAATTAGAAACGTATCAATAGGTTTGCCAATAAATTCGTCGACTGAAATCCCAATCATTTCAACAATTCTTGGATTTCCATAGATTAGAATGCCATCCCGAATAAAAATAATTCCATCGTTAGCCTTCTCGACTAATATTCTATACTTTTCCTCCGACTCAGCTAACGCCTCAATGACCTCTTTCTCTTTTGTATTATCCGATGAAATAATTAGGATTCCATTCTTATTATTTGGAAGAGATATTCTTGTTTCGACTAAGTTTAAATACTTGATGTTGCCATTTTTACAAACATTTGCAACCTCATGTTCAAGGATTTCGCCATTGAGTATTTCTTGAATGTTTTCGCCAATAGTAGTTTGATTATCAGTAATCGATAAATCCTTAATATTCATTGAACAAAACTCATCGTGTGTATATCCTAAAATATTGGATAATACATTATTGGCATCAATAATATTACCAAACTCATCGCTAACCAATATCCCATCGGGGAGCAAGTGGAAAAGAGTTTGATGTACTGTCTGATCATGCAGAACATCTTTGGATTTGGCAACTACTTTCTGAGTATCTAAAATAGTAAGGCAAAGTTCTAATTCACGGATGGTGTAATTCGATGTGATATAATTTGATATGTTTAAAGGGTCAGTACATTCTATCCTCTTTGCATTTGGTTTGTTTATCAGATAAAGGATAGGCGTGTTATGATTTAATTTCTTGTTTATTAAATCAGTTGACTTTATTACTGCTTTTTGATCTTTAGAGTCAATCTCAAGGATGACCAGATAAGGACTAGACGAAGTATCGGTGTTTTCAAGTTCTTTAATGGAGCGGAAAATCGAGATGGAGGTGTAACCAAGAAAATTTAAATCACCTTTAAGCCGTTCAGCGATTGTTTCACTAGCAATAATGATTAGATGAACCACTCCCATTGCTCCTTAAATTGCTATTAACCCGAAAGATATTAATTTTTTGATTCGATGGTAGAAAAATAGATAAAAAAACCCTCTATGAAAAAATCATAGAGGGTGGAGGTATTAGAAAATTTATTTTATCCAATATGAATAAACTGATGAACTAGTTTACCAATCTCATCGTTTTTACCATACAATTTTTCGCTTAGTCCTTTATCGTTGAAGGCTTTTAGGTTTTTAATCCTTGAATCGATCATTCCTTTTGGGAAAATACCGTTTGCTTCAAAGATTGATCGTTTAGCCTCTAATGCTTCTGCTGATTCAAAACATGAAGCAGGTAGCTGTTTTAACGTGGCCAATTTCTCCTTAAACTCAGGTTTAAAAATATTCACATCAACGTAAAGTTTTTCCGCTGCTTCAAGTGAATCGGAACGTTTCAATCCGTTTAAAGATGAAATGATTAACCCGGCAACGAGTAGATAAGGATCGGCAGAGCCATCGGGTACTCTAAACTCGAAGGTTTGCTTGTTAATACTTTCTGGTTGACACTTGCAATCCTGTGGATTAGCATCGCTAATCATGTGCTGCGCACCACCTGACCATCCCAGTGGAACACGAATTACAACCGAACGGTTACGATCGCCCCAGCAAATATTAGTTGGTGCTTCCTGATGAGGCACAAGACGTAAGTATGAAGTGGGGATTGAGTTACCAAAAGCCGTTAAAGCATCTGCAACATCTAGGATACCAGCAATCATTTTACGAGCCATTGGACTTAGCTTGCCATCCTCAACCATCAGATTGCAACCATCTTTTTCTGCCATCATATGTACATGCAATCCGCTTCCAGCTTTACCAACAGTAATTTTTGGTGCAAAACTAATGTCAACGCCGTACTGGTAGCCTAACATTCTTACCATCCATTTGGCGATTATAAGCTGATCAACAGCTTCTTCAGCAGGGACAGGGAGAAACTCAATTTCGTGTTGCTCGTAAAGCTTATCCTCAGTCATAAAACAGCCAACCTCTGAATGGCCATATTTAATCTTTCCTCCAGCCTTTGCAATTAGAACCAATGCTTCTCTTCTTAGGTTCTCCCATTTTGCAAATGGTTCCGAAGCATGATAGCCCTTTTGATCAATCCCGGGGTAATCATTATTTCTTTCGCTGATTACATAATACTCAAGCTCAGCAAGTGCTTTGAATGTGCAACCGGTTTCTTTAGTGAATAGATCAGCCGATTTACGAAGAACGTATTCAGGTGAACTTTCAAGTGGTTTGCCCTCGTTTGTGTAGAATGAGCAAAGAATATCAAGGGTAGGAACCTCTGAAAAAGGGTTCAAGAATGCTGTTTTATATCGAGGTATTACATACAAATCGCTACTACCTGCCTCAATAAATGAGAAAAGACTACTTCCGTCAACTCGCTCACCTGACGAGAGTATTGAATCGAGATGCTCCTTTGAGTTGATGATAAAATTTAAGGTTTTAAGCTTCCCATCTTCAGCAACATAACGGAAATTAACCATCTCAATATTATACTCCTCACAGAACTGGATGATATCATCCTTAGTAAACTGCGAAGTAGGCTTCTTTAAGAATTTAACCAATTCGTTTGGGTTCATTGATGTTTCAAATTCTTTTGTCATCATCCTAAAATTTATTTAGAAAAGTCCACAAAGCTAAAAAAGTCCTTTGTATCCTTAATCAAATTAATAATGTTTGATAGCATTGATTTCTAACAAAAAGACCTTTCAGAACATTTTTCTGAAAGGTCTTCGTTATCTTATTTTATATTCTACTTCGAAAGTAAGGCTAGTCTTTCCTCAATTACTTTAATCTTCGATTCAGCATCAGCTTGTTTCCGACGTTCAACATCAACAACCTGAGCAGGTGCTCCGCTAACGAATTTTTCGTTGCTAAGCTTCTTCATCACGCTTGAAAGGAATCCTTTTGTGTAATCGAGTTCTACCTTTAGCTTTGCAATTTCCTCCTCCGCATCAATCAGGCCCTCTAACGGTACGTAGAACTCAACAGATTTAATAAGGAATGAAGCGGCACCCTCAACCTTTTCTGTAGTGTAAGATAGACTCTCTAGTCCAGCAAGCTTAATAATTATACTTTCAATATCATCACCAAACTTAACATCAGATTTTATAAAGAATTTCAGTGATTGCTTGTTAGGAATGTTTTTCTCCTGACGAATTGTTCTGATACCCGCAATAGCCTCTTTCATTAGCTCGTAACGATCGAGTAATGTAGCATCATACTTCTCTGCCTTTGGCATTTGGCTGATCATAAGGCTGTCGCCCTGTTTGCGCTCGCGCAAATACTGCCAAAGCTCTTCGGTAATGAATGGCATATATGGGTGAAGCAACAATAGCATCTTCTCGAAGATATTAATTAGGGCGTGATAGGTTTTAGCATCAATTGGTTGCTGGTAACCCGGCTTAACCATCTCGAGTAGCCATGACGAAAACTCATCCCAGAATAGCTTGTAAACTGCCATTAACGCCTCTGAGATACGGTACTTCTCAAAATCATCGTCAATCTGAGCTATTTCACGATTTAAGATATTATTGAACCATATAATAGCGGCTTTTGATGAAATGGGTTGAGCAAGATTTTCGTCAACTTCCCATCCCTTAACCAAACGGTAAGCATTCCAAATTTTATTACAGAAGTTACGGCCTTGTTCTGGGAGCGTTTCCTCAAACAGAAGATCGTTACCCGCTGGAGAGCATAGTAGCATACCTACACGTACTCCATCGGCGCCATATTTTGCAATAAGATCGAGAGGATCGGGTGAGTTGCCTAATTGCTTACTCATTTTGCGTTTCAACGTGTCGCGAACAATACCTGTTAAATAAACATTCTTAAATGGCTTATCGTTGCGATACTCGTAACCAGCAATGATCATACGTGCAACCCAAAAGAAAAGAATTTCGGGGGCAGTAATTAGGTCATTGGTGGGGTAGTAGTACTTTATATCTTCATTCTCGGGGAATCGGATGCCATCGAAAACTGAGATTGGCCACAACCATGAGCTGAACCAGGTGTCAAGAACGTCTGCTTCCTGTTTTAGGTCAGATATTTTTAGATTGGAATTTCCTGTTTTTTTCTTTGCAAGTTCAAGTGCTTCGCCTTCGTTTTCGGCAACAACATAACCGCCCTCAGGGAGATACCATGCAGGAATTCGATGTCCCCACCATAGCTGGCGTGATAAACACCAGTCCTTCACATTCTCCATCCAGTGGCGATAGGTGTTAACGAATTTCTGAGGGTAAAGTTCAACATCACCATTTACAACTGCATTAAGGGCTGGTTTTGAAAGCTCCTGCATTTTCAAGAACCACTGCATTGATAGCTTCGGTTCAATAACCGCATCGGTACGTTCGCTATATCCAACTTTATTTAGATAATCCTCAATTTTTGCAAGATTTCCGGCAGTTTCTAGGTCTTTAACAATCACCTTACGAACCTCAAAGCGATCCATCCCGATGTAAAGCTGAGCAGCTTTGCTCATTGTTCCGTTATCCTCGAATATATCTACCGTTTCGAGGTTATGCTTGTCACCAAGCATGTAGTCGTTAATATCGTGTGCTGGAGTAACTTTTAATGCCCCTGTACCAAATTCAACATCAACGTACTCATCGTAAATTATCGGAACGCTACGCTTAATCAAAGGAACTATTACTCGTTTCCCTTTCAGATGAGTATAACGTGGATCATTTGGGTTAACGCAAACAGCAGTATCGCCAAGGATTGTCTCAGGGCGAGTGGTAGCAATGGTAACGAAACCATCTTCACCATCGATAAAATACTTAAGGTAGTATAGTTTACTCTGAACCTCTTTGTATATAACCTCCTCGTCGCTAACAGCGGTTTTTGCCTGAGGATCCCAGTTTACCATTCTAACGCCACGATAGATCAACCCTTTGTTATGAAGATCAACAAAAACCTTGATAACGCTAGCGGATAGACTTTCGTCCATGGTAAAGCAGGTACGATCCCAATCGCATGAAGCCCCTAGTTTCTTTAGTTGCTCAAGGATAATTCCGCCATGCTTCTCTTTCCATTCCCAAGCATGTTTAAGAAACTCATCGCGGGTTAGGGAATTCTTGTCAATTCCCTCTGCCTTTAGCTTAGAAACAACCTTTGCTTCAGTTGCAATGGAGGCGTGGTCGGTTCCAGGAACCCAGCAAGCATTCTTTCCGGTCATCCTAGCCCTACGGACAAGGACATCCTGAATGGTATTGTTCAACATGTGCCCCATATGTAAAACTCCAGTTACATTTGGAGGGGGAATTACAATGCAATAGGGCTCGCGCTCATCGGGTACTGAACGGAAGAACTTTTGATCCATCCAGTACTTATACCACTTATCCTCAACTTCGGCAGGATTATACTTTGCAGGAATTTCCATAAAAAAGACTATATTTTCATTTTAATAGTTGGCAAAAATAAGAAATTAATGTGAAAGGAGATAAGAAGTTAAGAGAAGTTAATGAAGTTAGAGAAGACAAAGAAGATATGGATATTATTATCTTGTCACTTGTCACTTGTCACTTGTCACTACAGTTACATTTTTATTTGATAGATTTGTAAAGTATATTAGAATAGTATGAAAACATCATTAGCTTGGTCAATTCTAATAGTTGCAGGCTTTTTTGAAACGGGCTGGGCTATTGGAATGAAGTATTCCGATGGTTTTACTCGTTTATGGCCTTCAGTTTTTACGGGAATAAGCATGCTTATTAGCGTTGCTTTACTTGCTTATACGCTTAAAGTATTACCCGTTGGTTCAGCCTATGCCGTATGGACTGGCATCGGAGCCGTTGGTACAGTTATACTTGGAATAATCCTTTTTAAAGAACCTTACGATTTTGCTCGAATGTTTTTTATCTTTCTTATAATTGTTGGCATTGCTGGTTTAAGACTAATAAAGTAGATTATTATGAACTCACTTTTTGATGTCATTCGGGAAAGACATTCATGTCGTACTTACGATGTAAAAAAGATTGATAGTTTGGTAATTGCCGAACTTAAATCGTACATGAATAGCAATAATAAAGGGCTCTTTGGCGAAGAGATAGCGATTGATGTTGTTGAGAAAGGCGTGGGGGCTGATAAGCAAATGAAGTTGGATTATGGTATTATCAGCAATCATAGCACCTACATCGTAGGCAAAACGAAAAGTAATACTCTTTCAAGGATGTCATACGGCTATGTTGTTGAGAAAGCCGTTTTAAAGGCCACCGCATTGGGATTAAGTACTTGTTGGGTTGGTTATTTTGAGAATGAGTACTTTGCTGATATTGTGCTGGATTCGGGTACAATAATCCCAAGCATTGTAATAATGGGATACCAAGGGAAGGCCTCAATGAGCGAGAAACTTCTAAAATTGGCGGCTGGTTCTAGGAATAGGAAGGAGTGGAATCAGCTCATTTTCGAGGATAGTTTTTCCATCCCTCTTGTTCCAAAAAATGCAGGCTTATATGAAGATGCGTTAGAGATGCTTCGACTAGCCCCTTCGTCGGGAAATACCCAACCATGGAGAGTAATTATGGAGAGCAGTGGAAAGAAGTTTCATTTTTTCAAGAAACCAATATCACAGAGATACGAGGAAAAGGGATTGCATGATGTTGATATGGGTATAGCAATAGCTCACTTTGATCTTGTTGCCAAGCAGTATCAGCTGAATGGAAGATGGGAAAGGATACCGAATATCGACAAAACCTATAAAGGAAGAGTTGAGTATATGGTTTCTTGGGTTGAAGTTTAGATATTCTTAAAACCAAAATCTTGGCATTAAAATCAATTGCCAAATAGTAAACGAATTTTTACCTTAGTCACGTTTTATTTTGCCTCTACGGCACACGAATTGTAAATAGTTGCCTAAACTAAATAGTCTACCAATGAAAAAATATCTACTCTTTATCCTTGCTATTGGGGTTATTCTTGTTGGATCATCTTGCGCTTCAAAACGATACGCAAAGCAGGGTCTAAAGTATGAACAGGCTGGAATGTACGAAATGGCAGCACAGTCGTACTACCAATCGTTGATGTCAAAAAAAGAAAATATTGATGCTCGAATTGGGCTTAAGAAGAATGGTCAGATGCTTCTTGATAAGAAAGTTCTTACTGTTCAGCAAGCCTACGATGCCAGCGATGATAAGAAAACAGTATACAGCTACCTCGATGCAAAAGGCTATCAGGATCAGGTAGCAGCACTTGGAATTGACCTAATGATGTCGGATCAGACAACCGAGATGTTTAAGGAGGCTAAGGCAAGGTATATTGAGAAAACCTTTAACGATGCTCAGCTTCTTCTCGAGGACGAGAAGTTTTCTCAAGCCGATGAGCTACTTGCTGAGATTAAGAAACTAGAACCCGGTTATAGTAACTCGGATGAGCTGATAAAAGTATCGAAGTGCGAGCCAATTTATCGTCAGGGGAAAGAGTTTTTAAATACTTCGATGTATCGAAAATCGTATGCAAGTTTTGATCAGATTGTTAAAAACTACGGAAGCTATAAAGATGCAAAAGATCTTCGTGACGAGGCACTTTCGAAAGGGATGATAACTATTTCGATTTCAAAAATTGAGAATAAAACCAGCTACGAGAAGCTACAAGATCAAATTGATAGCAAGATTAGAACATCACTTAACAATCTTAGAAATCCATTCATTAAAATTATTGACTCTCAGAATACTAACCAGCTTATCCAAGAGCAACAAAGGGGTTTAAACCAGGGTTCGGAAATTCAGGTTGGAAAGATTCTGGCTGCCAAAGCACTATTTACTGGAAGCATAATTGCTTTTGAGGTTAATGAGGGGAAGTTTAAAAAAGATGAAAGACACGGCTATTTAAAAGAAGAAATTACAATTAAAGACCCTACCACAGGGATGATCAAAAAGAATTATAAGTATAGTAAAGTTACCTACTTTGTTTGTAAACAAGCTAACAGCGTTAATAGCTCATTCCAGTACCAGTTAACATCTACAGAATCATCGGCTGTAATAGTTTCTGATGCAATGGATATTAGCGCCAATGATGAAGTAAACTACGCAGTATTTCAAGGTAATAATGCACAGCTTGTACCCGGTTACTGGGAGCGTATCGATAAAGATTCCCCAAAGGATAGGGTAGATGACTCTCCTGCTTCGGTCGAAAAGCTTCAGGAATTGCTAAAATCTAAGAAGAACATTAAAAATATTGAGACCTTAAAAGTGCAAGTGCTCAACGCTATTGCCGATAGAGTTGCTAAAAAAATCAGTGTCTATAATCCCGAAGAGTAAGCCATGAGAATGAAAAAACAAGCTATTTTTATTTCTCTCGCGCTAATACTTATTGGCTGCGGAGGTCCAAAAAAAGTTGAAACAGTTTATCCTCCTGCTCCTACTTGGGTGAAAAACCGACCTGCTTTATCGGATTATTATGTAGGAATTGGTTCTGCTCCCAAAACAGCAGACATGAACCAAACTGTTCAATCGGCAAAACAGAATGCCCTTGCCGATATGGCAAGCGATATTTCGGTTAATATATCAACCAACTCATTGCTCTCTAAGTTTGACTACAACAACAATGCTTCCGAAGACTTTACTAAAACCATTAAGGCTCAGGCTGAACAAGATTTAGAGGGTTACGAAACCGTTGGAAACTACGAGGATCAGAACAGCTATTGGGTTTATTTTCGCTTATCGAAAGCCGATTACCAACGGATAAAAGAGGAGCGAAGATCAAAAGCAATAACTAAGTCACTCGACCTGTACGATAAAGGATTAACCGCCGAGAAATCTGGGGATGTTCGCTTGGCGTTAATAAACTTTATAAAGGCCTTGGAGCCTTTGAAACCCTATTTTTCCGACCCATTACAAACTCAATATAAAGGGAGCGATATCTATTTAGGCAACGAGATTTACCGCGAGGTATCACAGGTTCTTTCATCAATAAAGGTTGAGCCAACCAATAAGCAAATAAAGGTTAAACAGGGTCAGCAGCTAGCTGCTGGAACCTTTGAGTTTAGGGTAACTGGACAAAATGGGCAACCAATAAACGGGTTAACAATAAACGCTTCGTATACCGAAAAACCGTTACGAAACAGCAAGATTCAAACCGATTATAACGGGCTAGCTGCATTTACTATTGATGCGGTTCGCTCAAGCAAAAACATTGAAACGCTTAGAGCAAGCGTTAATCTCGAGGTTATTGCCAACGAGGCAACTACCGATTTTATGATTCGGAAACTTTTTAATCGTTTTCAAGCACCCGAAGCATCAATAACTATAAGCATTGTAAAACCTGTATTCTACATAACTTCCAACGAAACAAATCTCGATACCAAATTGGCTTCGCCAATGCTGGCTCAGAGCTTCAAAAAGCAGATTCTTGAGGCTGGCTACACAACTACCGATGTTGAGGCCGATGCCGATTACCGAATTAGCATTGTTGCCACTACAAGCAGCAAAGGCGAATCGGGATCGTACAAGCAAACACAGCTATCCGGTGTTGTTAGCGTGAAGGATAAAAACAATGCTGAGGTTTACTCCAAGCGCCTTGAAAACATAGTTGGTACCCACTTTGACTTCTCTGCAGCCGGATTAGAAGCCTATAAGGATGCGACAAAAAAGGTTGAGTTTACCATTGCCCGTGAGGTGATTGATGGTGTGGTAAAAGGGAAATCGGTTTACTAGTAGAAAAAAAAAATATTTGACTCACCCCTAACCCCTCTCTTCGCATACGCGAAACGAGGGGAGCAAAGAAAAGTCCCCACTCTGCCATTAGGGTAGAGTGGGGATATAGGTAGAAATACGTTCTCTTGCTCCTCTTTCTCCCTAGGAGAGAGAGGCTGGGTGAGTAAGGGTTCTCTTCTTTCCCTCCCTCATGCTGGCGGTCAGGAGACCGCCCTTTAGCGAGGGCGAAGTTATAAACTTCGCCCAGCGGGAGGAATATAAAAATCATCCCAACAGCAATTTACAAATTCCTCTAAAGTATAAAAATTAAGACCGGTAAATGTGTATTTAATAACGCTCACATTTTGATCTTTAAAACCAAAATAAATATATATGGAGTTAAGACAGAAGTAAATCACGTGATTCACTTTCCCATTATAAAAAAGATTTAATAATTCCCTTTCACTTTGATATAAAATTTCGTTTTTTGAAGCAAGAAAGATAAATCTACCATTCGTAATACCAACTAAACTCCCTGTCGAATCACATATTAAAGTTTCCGCTATCAAATACTTTTTCTTTTTAAACAAAGATTTTTGAAAGAAATAGTTTGGTTGTATTTTTTTTAAAAAAGAGGCGTTTAAAAAATCTTCCTTTTTAGGTTCTCCATTATATTTCATACAAATAACATTGTAAAATACTAGACCTTTCATTTTTGAGAGGTATTTGTTTTTTAGTACTAAGGCATTTGTTTTTTTGTTTAACACCTCTATTTCGTGACTAAGATCTAAACTATCAACAACATCTTTTGTTTGTGAAAAGAGATTGTTGTAGAAAAGGAATAGAGTAATAGTTAAAATAATTTTTAAACTCATACTGACTAAAAATTATGGAAGTATATAAAAAATATTATTATTAGGATTAGAAAAAATATTTTTTGATACACGCTGAATACTACCACCATTAGCTGGATTCATAACATAATAGAGTCTCTGTTCGGCTTAGGCTGTGCCTAAGTCGAAACTATTGCAACAGGCTCCAGCCTGTTAATTACAAAGCCAACAATTTACTTAACCGTTTTCCACCTCAAATCAACCTCAACGATTTCCAAAACACTTTCTAAACCAGCATAATTTTGCGCACTTGAATAAAGATAGTCTTCTGGCCTAGTCACAATACCTGATCGAACTGGGTTTTCATGGATATAATCGACTTTTTGCTCAATGAATTTCTGGCTGTAGATCAGCTCCGCATGGTTCTCATGCGTCCAAACCTGATAATTCTGATTATCCTTGAGCTTCCCATGATATTCAAAAACCATCTTTAGCCATTCGCTTCGGCTCTCTAATCCATCGTTTATCACTTCCAAAAACTTTTTACTCGTGTAGTTCTTGAAATCACGGATAGTTCCGCTTAAATCGTCGCAATCACTTTGTGCTAGCAGATGTATGTGGTTTGACATGATCACGTATGCGAAAATGCATAGCCCCTTATTCTGCTGGCAGTACTTAAGGCTTGAAATGGCAATATCCTTATATATCTGTCTTGTAAAAATATCGACCCACCCAACTATCTGGAATGTTAAATAGTATAAACCATCCTTCTCTACTATTTTATAGCCTGTTGACATTTCTCCTTGCTTTACTAGCGAATTTAAACATTAATTCTTTACTAGGCAAAATTTGTACAACATGTGTGCAGGCAAAGCCTGCTAGAATAGAACGACTCAGGCGATAGCCTGAGCCGAACTTATTACTTTAATATTTTATAGCCTTAGCTCAACGAGGGGCAGTCGTTGTTTTTGTGAAATAGTACTGCGCCTTTAATTGGTTTAAGCAAGCAATTACAATAAGTAATGAAGCTAGTGTAAAGATTCTTTTCATTGTTTAAGATTTTATGTTTTAATTGTTCTTTAGTTTTACACAAATAGTTTAACCTATAATAATAATAGGCATTATTGTATGCTTTCGATTAGTTGGATTTATGAATCAAAAAGAAGCGAAAAGAGTGTGGTTATTTTGCGTTATTTTTGAATCTGAAATCGTAGTGTAAAATTATAAACAATATTTTAATATTTACAACTAATATTGATAAGAAATTTAATTAAATAGATTGTATCTTATTGTGTTAATTAATATTACATATTTATAATTATTTTAATATTTAATGTAAGTTTAAAAAAGAAAAGGCCACCCTTACGGGTAGCCTTTTCTAATATGCAATTTGTTATGCTCTATTTCCGTAGGGCAACCTTCTGGGTTACAACCTTATTTCCAATTATTACTCTAACGATGTAAGTTCCGGAACTATGAATATCCTCAATTTTGTTTATGCCTTGCATTGGCGAAGCACTATTATAAACCTGCACACCAATAATGTTATAAACAGTAATTTGAGATTTAGCCGAAAGCACAGGTATATTAACATATATATCCTTAGCATCGGAGTAAATATTAACCATACTCATTTCGTTAGGATCAACACCAGTACCAGGAGCAATATGTAGTGTAGCCGTTGCAGTACCCTCGTAGCTGTTGTCGTTAATTGTAGCAACAACAGTATAGTCACCTGAAAGGGTAGGAGCAGTTGCAGAACCATTATAAGTAATATCTACGTTCAAACCTGCTGGGGTTGTAGTAACTGTAACTGGTTTTGGAGTACCATCTGCTGTTTGGGATAGGTTAGTAATCTCAACCGTAGCACTTATCTTGTTGATAACCAGTGTTTCGCTTTTTGTGCCCTGATAGTTATCTTCAACGATTGTAGCAACCACAGTGTATGAACCTCCATCCACTGGGGCATATTTACTTCCATTATAAGTAATAGAGTAATTATATCCACCAGGAGTTGGAACTACTACCTGAGGGGTGTAATCAAATGTTCTGGTTAAATCAGGTATTGTAATGATTATGGTTTTCTTGTTAACAACCAAAGCCTGAGAAACATCAGAAGCGATAGCGTAGGTTCCATCACCAGCTTGTTTTGCAGTAATATTACATGTACCGGCTCCAACAACATGTATAAAGTAGTTACCAGAGCTTGCAGGTGTTTCAACAATAGTTGCAACATCGGTATTGTCACTAGTATATGTAACAGGTAGTGATGAGGATGCAGTAGCTGTTAGTGACACATCTGCATCTTCATAGGTCATTGAGGTTAAGCTGCCAAACGTAATGGTTTGTGCAGTTTTCTTCACAAAGCTAACCTCATTTCCTAATGTTGTTCCGCTGCTATTAGTTGCGAATGCAGCAACATAGTAAGTATTACCTTCGGTTAATCCAGAAATGGTTTCAGTAATGCTACCCATTCCGTTTGTAGCAGAGGTAATCTTTGTACTAGATGTAGTTACTGGTGAAGTAGCACTCCAGTAGAAACCACGTTCGGTAATTGCTGCACCATTGTCATTAGTTACGTTACCGCTAACAACTACATCTGTATTTGTAGTCTGAGCTACCTCATTGCTTGTAACTACCGTAGGTGCACTTGCAGATGAAGGTAAATCAATAATAGCATTAATCATGAAACGGTATGCATAAGAGAAATCAGAAGGAGTTCCTCCTCCTACAGGGATTACAACATTTACACCAGAGTTAATAGCATTAATCTGTTGTACTGCTGCAGGATAACTTGTATTAACAGAGGTAGCATTAACCCCAACATAGAAATCAGCATTAGTAATCGTTGGAGGTGTTGTAATTGTAAATGTATTCCAAGCATTACCAGTTAAAGTTGTTAATGTAGAAGAACCTATAATGTTCCCACTAGCATCTAACACATAAGCAGTTGTAGATTTTCCGTTATTAGCACTATGCATGAATGCACTTACCGTTTTAACTACTCTTGTACCATTAATATGATATTTAACTGCAGCAATGTTCGGTGTTGAATATGCAGTATAAGGTACATCACCTACAGCATATGAATAGGTATTGGTTGAAATAGTTTGAGTAAAAGTCATAGTATTATTAACAGCATTTATGTCCACTGCATCAATGTAAACTTTCACGGAGTTTGATCCAACTGTATTAGTTGAAAAAGAGGGGAAGGTTACTCTTTGAGTTTTTCCTGCAGCAAGAACTGGAATTACAATTGGAGTTGCTGTATAGGTATTCGATCCAGTAACTTCAAGGTGAACGGTAACATTTGACATATCACTTGATCCTAAATTTTTGATATCAGCTGAAACCGTTTGAGGCATACCTATTTCGGTTGGAAGATTCGTTGGAACGTAAATATCTGCAACTGAAGCATCATTGGCAACATAAGGAGTGAATCTAAAAATTCTTCCAGCTGTCACATTAACACTTCTCTTGAAAGCAAATGTAGCCGTATAGTCTTCGCTATAAAAGGCTGCTGAACTCCATGCTGTGGAAGATCCTTTATAAGCTGAAATTAAGTTATCGGAACCATAGCCACCACCCTTAATACCTACCATTGCATACCTAAAGGCATCAGTATTTGCAGATGGAGTAAATGTACCATAAATGAATTCAATAACATTTGTAGTTTCATATAGCTTAATTTGGAACTCAATGTTTGTGAACTGATTTAAATAGTTTACAGAATTCACTGATTTACTCTTATCCTTAAGGTTCTTGAACTGAATAGTAGTTACTCGATTTGGGGTAGTGCCTGTGGTATATACTCTAAATTGAGCTGTGCTAGAACCAGAGGTTAAATCGCAGTTAAATGGTGCAAGCAAGAAAATATCTTTTCCATCCTTACTAAAGAATCCAGATTCTGATTGTGTTTGAGGGCTTGTTATGAATAAGCCTGCTGCAGAAGGTTCTGTAGTACCTAATTTAATGAAACCATTGGTGTTAAGAATAAACTTATCAAAGGTTAGGCAGTTGAAAACAAATGGGAAACCAATATCAACAGGTGAAGAGTTTGCATCATCGTTATTTGCAACGGTGATTAAACTTCCGTTTGTACCTAAATCGGTATATGTTCCAGTTGTATTTGCTGCCATTGATGCAGAGTAATTTAATACATCACATCCACCAATTGTGTAGAAGGTCATTACATTGCCATAGGCTATGCCATAAGTATTTATTGCATATGCCACAACATAGTAATAAGAAGCTGGTGATAAGTTAGTTAACGATGTTTCAAACTCACCCGAACCTCTTTGGCTAGTAACATGATCATAATCAACACCAAGGGTGCTATAATTTGTTGAATAGCAAATACCCCTTTCAGTAACAGGTGCTTCGCCCATGTTTGTTACATTGGCTAAGATAGTTGCTGATGTTGCTTGTAAATCACGTACTGTAAGTGTGTTTACGGTTGCTAACCCAAGTGTAGTTAAACTACCTGATAGAATGCTTGAATAGCAATTTGTACTTGAAACCTCATAAACTGCATAATTATACAAAGTTGCAGGGGTAAGGTCTGTTAAATCTTGACTGGTAGCGGTTCCAACGAAAATAACTTTAGAGCTACCAATCATATCGTTTACATTGTAAGTTGTTCCGTTTTGAGGAGCACCATCAATGCTTTCAATAGCACGTTGAAGAACTATAACACCAGTGCCATCGCCTCTTTCCCAGTTAATGGTAGCAGAATTTTTAGTAAGATTTGTTACTGAAAAATTCTTTGCAGATGAAGGTAATACACATGTAGATGTAGCTACGCTAACATCATCAATATAAATGTTATCACCATTTGCAGATATACCTGTAAATGAAACAATAACATTATGACCTACAAAAGAGGTTAAATCAATATTTACAGTTCTCCATTGATTTGCTGCAGTTGGAGTGAAATCATTTAATGGATCACCTGAATCGCCTTCACCAGGAACCGTTGCCAAATCTACACCTGTTTTTTGCCAAACAGTGGTATATGTGGCCCCAAAATCGATACTAATTTGAATAGCTAAACCATCAGGATTTGTTTTATGGTAAGCGTAATTAAATGTAAGTACTGGTGATGTTGCGCTAGTTAAGTTAATGGGTGGTGTTAGCAGTTGATCAGTTGTACCTGCATAATTCCAGTAATCAATGAAAGCAGTTTTTGTTGAAGTACCATTAATACCAATTGCAGTCTTTTGAGTCCAAACTCCTTGTGCTACATCGGGATTAATTACCGTCCATGAAACTGGAGGGAAAGTTGCACCTTCAAAATTCTCTGAGAATGGGAATGAGAATGCAGCAGAAAAGATGCTTACAGATTTTGTAACTGTATTGTTATCAGAAATAGCATCACCTGTAGCAGCTGTAGCTACTGTAATAGTATTATCTCCAACAGGAAGAGTAACTTGTGTTGCAAAAGTATAATCTGCAATTTCACCAACTGCTAGAGTATTGGTATAAGTCTCAGATACCGGAGTACCAGAGTTTAAGGTATAGGAAATAGGGAAATTGGAGATTGCTGCTGAACCAAAGTTCTTAACTTTAGCAGTTACATTTACACTACCTCCGCCAGAAATTCCTGAGTTGGGGTTAGTAATTGAAGTAACACCAACATCAGTAGTTGCTAGGCTTTGAATAAAGTCAAAACTGATACTTCCACTAGTTTCTTGAATATTTGAGATTGGTTTGTAAACTCTCTTTCCATCATAGCTCCTCATTGATGGTGTAGTTTCGTCAGTTAGTGAGGTTATAGACGATGTTCCTGGGAAAGTATTTCCAGCCCCGTTTGTTGTTGCATTATCAGCTCTAACAAGTGCAACACCTTGATGTGTAGTTGAAGTGTTTACCCCGTTACCGGCGGTAGAAATATAAACGCTATCTATTTTCCAAACTAACATACCATGACCATAAACATATTGATTATAGCCAGTTTGTTGTCTGTTCTCTAGTATATAATACTCACCTTTTGTATCGGTGTTAACTCTGAATAAATCTTTATTTGTACTACAATCTGCTATGGTTAACCCAATCGCAGGATTGTTAATAACCACAGGTGCTTGCCATCCAAGTTTAGTTCTTGCCCAAGGGTTATGGTATGAAGGTGTTCGGCTATTGTTATTATAGCTACCCATATCCATAACATCCCAGTTACCTGGAGTTAACGCTCCTGAATAATCGATATCATAAGTATCGGGTAAACCTAATGCATGGCCAAATTCATGGCAGAATACACCAATAGTAGCCATTGCATCGCCAGATGCGCCAGATACCCCTGGGTCGATGTTGTAAACATCGATTGTAACTCCATCATAAGTACGTTGCATTCCGTTATAACGTAATGCACTTTGGTGCGACCATAAAGCATTTGAACCTGCACCCACAGCTTCGTCGTTATTGGAATGTACTACGATAACTGCATCAACGTAGCCATCACCGTCGTTATCATAATCAGCATAGTTTAAACCATCAGCCTCAGCAGCGTCAACTGCTTCCTGTACTAATAGCTTGGCATTAATATATTTGTTCCCATTAATATTGGCACCATATTTTGCCATTGTTCCATTAGCATGATAAGGTCCCTTTACAGTGGTCTCGCATGTTAACTGATTGTATGAAACAGCTTTATAATAGTCTTTAAAACTGCCTGTTCCATTGTAACCTTCCATATTCATCATATTGTCATATTCCTGACGAGTATGAGTAAATGGACGATCTTGAAAATCAATCAAGAGTACAAGTACTTTTCTAACACCAGTAGTAGTACCCTTTGTTTTTGAACCTGTAGTTTTAAATGAAGCTATAGGGTGAAATAGCTCGTTACGTAATTTAAGAGCTTCGGTAATTTGACTTTTACTGAAGGTTAAATTTTTTGGGAAAGCTAATTTTGATTGCGATTTTGTGTCGGTTGCCACAACATCCGATGGAATTAAATTTCCCTTGCTATCTTGAGTAGCATAACAGTAGTAACCTTTATCGTTTTCCAATAAGGTGTAGCCTTCTGGTGTAACTTGCCAGTGAAGTACCTCATCTCCTTTTAAGTAGAAAGAGATAATAGTTCCGTCTGGATTGCTTTTCTTGATTAATCCAGGGTAAGCCGGACAGAACTGAATTGCCTTTTCGGTCTCATACCCTTGATTTCTGATTGATTTAAAATTGTTTGTAACATTTAAATCAGTTATTAGCGAAAATGAAATAACTGACAAAAAGAACAAAGCAACAAACCACTTAAGAGTAGAAAATTTCTTCATAGTTTGACTTTTTGGTTAGATTTAAGATTTTATAATAATTGAATGCTAAAGATATTTATTATGATTAATTAATCAAAATCGAATTAGCTCTTTAACAATATTATTATAGTGTGTTTTCTATAGTTAGAATTAGTTTTACTTGATGATGCATGTTATTTGCTTACGAAAAATGTATTAACCTTTTATTCCCAAAGGTTTTATATGATATTTTCAATTATAGACATTAACTTTTTTAAATTCCTTGAAATGGCATTAAAATTGTCTTGAGCATGCAACCCCTAATTCTTTTAAAAGAAAAAACCTGTTTGAATAACATATATTTTTAAAGCAATTTCTTATACCTTTGACCCAATAATTTTTAAAACCTCAATAAAATGAAAAAGATTATTCTTTCAATTTCAGCTATTTTGTTCGTAGGAATGCTTAGCGCTCAAACAACACAAACAACACAAACAGTTCAGGCTGTTCAGGAAGAACCTAAAACAGAAATAACCTTTACTTCTCTTGAACATAACTATGGATCCATTGAGTATGATGCTAATGGTACCTGTGAATTTGAATTTACTAATACTGGAAAAATAGCATTAGTTCTTGTTGATGTTAAGGCTTCATGTGGCTGTACTGCTCCAGAATGGTCAAAAGAACCAATTAAACCAGGCGATAAAGGTAAAATAATCGTTAAGTACAACACAAAAAATGTAGGCCCATTCCAAAAAACAGTAAGGGTTTTATCAAACGCAACTGTTAGCCCAGTTATATTAACAATAAAGGGGGAAGTTAAACCTCAGGCACAGCAGGTACAACAATCAGAAAAATAATTTTTAACAGTTATAATCATGCCAGTAATTTCAGAAAAGGGCAAAGCAATGCCTGCTTCGCCTATTCGTAAATTGGTTCCATTTGCAGAAGAAGCGAAACGTAAAGGACGTAAGGTTTATCATTTAAATATTGGTCAGCCAGATATTCCTACACCAAAGGTTGCCCTTGATGCAATAAAAAATAATCCACTAAATGTAGTTGAGTATAGCCATTCAGCTGGTAACGAGAGCTACCGAAAAGGATTGGTTAACTACTACAAAACCATTGGTATTGAAATCACTCCAAACGACATTATTACAACAACCGGTGGATCGGAAGCAATAACCATTGCATTTATGACCTGTCTCAACCCAGGGGATGAAGTGATTATTCCAGAACCTTTCTATGCAAACTACAATAGCTTTGCTATGCAGGCTGGTGTGGTAGTAAAACCAATAACTTCATACATTAAAAATGACTTTGCTTTACCCCCAGTTGCTGAGTTTGAGAAGTTGATTACTCCTAAAACTAAAGGGATTGTAATTTGCAACCCTAACAACCCAACCGGTTATCTATACTCACAAGCAGAACTTGAGCAGCTTGCTACCATCATCAAAAAACACGATTTATATTTATTCTCCGATGAGGTTTATCGTGAGTTTTGTTACGATGGTAATAGCCATTTTTCAGCCATGATGCTTAAAGGCTTGGAGAATAACGTAGTTCTTATGGATTCTGTTTCTAAGCGTTATAGCATGTGTGGAGTAAGAATAGGCGCTTTAATATCGAAGAATAAAGAGGTAATTAATTCTGCTATGAGATTTGCTCAAGCAAGGTTATCTCCACCTTCATACGGTCAAATTGCTGCAGAAGCAGCATTGACAACACCAAAGAACTACTTCGATGAGGTTTATAACGAATACATCGAACGCCGTAACTATATGGTGGAAGCATTAAACAAGATGGAAGGCGTTTATTGCCCAAAACCAAAGGGTGCTTTCTATACTGTAGTTAAACTTCCTATCGATGATTCCGATAAGTTTGCTCAATGGTTACTCGAGAGCTTTGAATATAACAACCAAACCGTAATGATTGCTCCAGCAACAGGTTTCTATTCTACTTGTGGAGCAGGTAAAAATGAGGTTCGTATTGCTTACGTTCTAAAAATTGAGGATTTAAAGAGTGCTATGAAATGCTTGGAACAAGCATTGAAACAATATCCAGGTAGAACTATTTAATAGTAGGTTTTATCATCACAAAAAGTCATAGTAAAGTTACTATGACTTTTTTGTTTAACGCCATTTTCCATATTTGTTTAATGTTTACACTATTTTTTCTATTTTAGTAATGTCTAAATATCATAAATATTGAGCAAATACATATTTTATACTCTTTCAATCGCCCTATTTATAGGTAATTCTTTATTTGCGCAGCAAGAAAAGATACTCGTTGGAGCTGATCAAATTGATCAGTACCTCTCACTTTTATCTCACAAAAGAATTGCCGTTATCGCAAATAACTCATCAACCATTGGAAAAACTCACCTGGTTGATAGTCTTCTAGGCTTAAAAGTTAGAGTTAAAAAGATATTCTGCCCCGAGCATGGTTTTCGAGGCGAAGCCGATGCTGGTGAGCTAATTAAAAATCAGGTTGATGTAAAAACAGGTCTTCATGTTATTTCGCTATATGGAAGTCATAAAAAGCCTACTCAGAAAGATTTAAATGGAATTGAATTGGTTATTTTCGATATGCAGGATGTTGGAGTTCGCTTCTACACATATATCTCAACCATGCACTACGTGATGGAGGCTTGCGCAGAGCAAAGAATTCCTGTTTTGATTCTCGATCGTCCAAACCCTAACGGGTTTTATGTCGATGGCCCAATACTCGATACCGCATATCATTCATTTGTTGGAATGCATCCCGTTCCAATAGTTCATGGGATGACAATAGGGGAGTATGCAAAAATGATAAATGGAGAGCATTGGCTAAAACGAGGGATTCAATGCAAGCTAACCGTTATCCCTTGCAAAAACTATGATCATAGTATGATTTACCAGCTGCCCATTCGCCCTTCTCCAAATCTTCCTAATCAAACTGCTGTATTGCTTTACCCATCTTTAGGCTTTTTTGAGGGAACGTGCATTAGCATTGGTCGGGGAACCGATTTCCCTTTTCAGCTTTTTGGACATCCTTCACTTCCTAATATTGGATTCTCATACGTTCCAGTTGAGAAGATAGGTGCAAGCAAAAACCCTCCGTTTAAAAATGAAACATGCTATGGGTACGATCTGCGTGAATACTCCATTAAGTACTTTAAGGATAATCCGAGGATTAACCTTGAATGGTTAATTTTTGCTTATAAGATGTTCCCCGATAAAAAGTCATTCTTTAATAACTACTTTAACTACCTATCTGGTACACCTGAACTTAAAAGGCAGATTGAGCAAGGGCTAGATGCAGAAACTATAAGCAAGAGTTGGGAACCAGGTGCTAACGATTTTAAGAAAATACGCAAGAAGTACTTATTATATAACGACTTCGAGTAAACAATCATCAATTTTTACTTAATGCCTAAAGCAAGCAAATTTTATGTAGTGTGGTCGGGTCATAAACCCGGAGTATACAACTCGTGGGATGAATGTCAACAGCAAACGAAGAATTACCCGAATGCAAAGTATAAAGGCTTTCCAACCCGAGTTGCCGCAGAGAATGCGTACGCAGGGGATTATGATGATTTTAAAACAAAGGCTAAATCAAGCAAGCCTCTTTTTAAGGTAGATGAAAATCACCCTAAACCGGTTTTCCCTTCTCTTGCCGTTGATGCAGCATGGAATACAGTTTCTGGTGACATGGAATACCAAGGGGTAGATGCGCAAACAGGACGGTTAATCTTTCATCAAGGGCCGTTTCGCGATGGAACAAATAATATTGGTGAGTTCCTCGCAATTGTTCATGCATTGGCTATGCTAAAACGAGAAAAAAGCAATCTGCCAATTTACTCCGATTCAATGACTGCAATTACTTGGGTTAGGAACCGAAAAGCAAATACGAAGCTTGTCAAATCAAAGGAAAACGAAATACTTTTTGAGTTGATTGCACGTGCCGAAAAATGGCTAAAGGAGAATATTTGGAGAAATCCCATTCTCAAATGGGAAACGCCAATCTGGGGTGAAATTCCTGCCGATTTTGGAAGAAAGTAGAATATTATATCAATTAGATTTATCTTAGCAGCATAGAATCAGTTACAGGTTACGAGTTACAAGGTTACAAATTAATACCTTATTAACCTATCAACTTGTAAACCTATCAACTTGTAAACTTAACCCGTGAACCTCGAAAACTTCATAGCAAAGCGATTAATGAGCAAGAGTAGCGGAAGCGCTAATCTATCGCGTCCGTTCATTCGTATTACAACTATTGCTGTGGCATTAAGCTTAGCAATTATGATAATTGCAATCGCTGTGGTTGCTGGGTTCAAAAAGGAGATTAGTGAGAAGACAATCGGTTTTGGTAGCCATATCCAGATTATTAATTACGATGGTAATCGCTCATACGAAACTCGCCCAATAAGCAAAAATCAAGATTTTCTTCCCAGAATTAAGCAGATAGAGGGAGTTCGTCATGTTCAGGTTTTCGCGCTTAAACCAGGTATTATTAAGACCGATAATGATATCCAAGGAGTTGTTTTAAAAGGTATTGGCCCAGATTTCGACTGGAGTTTCTTTAAAAAGAGTTTGGTAGACGGTGAAATATTCGAACTTTCCGATACCGGAACAACCAACAAAACAGTTATTTCCAAGACCTTGGCTTCTATGCTTCGATTAAAGGTTGGCGACAAATTTGCTATGTGGTTTGTACAACAACCTCCAAGGGTTCGTATGTTTACTGTTTCAGGTATCTATGATACGAAGATGGCTGAGTTCGATAAGGTTTTTATACTTGGAGATATTCGGCATATTCGCAAGCTAAACGACTGGAAAGATGATCAAATCTCAGGATTTGAGATACTTGTAAATAATTTTGATAGAATCGAAGACCTTACCCTTAAGGTTGATGATATAGCAGGACTAATATTTTTCGACGATGGTTCCAAGCTCAAGGTTCAGAGTATTATCGATAAATACCCCACAATATTCGATTGGTTGGGATTACAGGATCTAAATGCCATCATACTTATTGTAATTATGCTGGTTGTTGCTGGTATTAACATGATATCTGGGTTACTTATTATTATCCTTGAGCGTACAAAAATGATTGGGGTACTGAAGGCAATGGGTGCTGAAAATCCGTTGATTCGAAAAATTTTCCTTATTCAATCGAGTTATATCGTACTACGTGGATTAATCTTTGGGAATCTTATTGGCTTGACCCTTTGTTTGTTGCAAAAGGAGTTCAGTTTTATCAAACTCGATGAAGCTAGCTATTACCTGTCCACCGTTCCAATTCATCTGAACGCAGTTCATATATTACTTCTAAATTTAGGAACGTTCATAGTAACCATAGCAATGCTAGTTGTGCCTTCGATGGTTATATCAAGGATTAGTCCAGAGAAAACAATTAAGTTCGATTAGTAGTACTTATCCAGAACCTCTTTAGGATCGGATGAAGTTTTTCTTAAAGTTTCGATTATCCTATTAATATCAATCTCTTGATTATAGTTCTTGATATACTTCAAATCCGTGTTGGTAGTTTTACCAGTAGAAATATTTAGAACTTTTACCTTAAAAGGGTTCGATAAGAACAGGTATATTTCATCCTCACTTTTCCACGAAACAAAAACAGGATCGAAATTTAATAGGTAGGAGTAAAGTGTTGTTTTAGATGAACAGTCATCAATATAAAGTTTGTTACGGATACAGTAAGCTAAGTTAGTCCCAGAGTTAGATAGCGCGGGCAGAGCGCCATCGTTTATGTACTTACTAAGTTTTCCGCTAGTTAAGCTATAAAGATAGATGCCGTTAGCGGAGTCAGGCATTGTAACGTTCATTATCCCAATCGCTATATAATTGCTGTTTTTACCAATTCGTGTAGAAAACCTTGAGGGCCATCCAATAATATCTCCTAAGCGTGCAATCAATACAGTTGAATTAGAAAGGGTATCGGTTTTAAATAACCCAAACAGCTGGCGTACATCCCTACTCATGCCTCCATCAGGGAATCGGCTGATGCCTTTTGGCATCTGAAACTCTCGAACTTTAGCGAGGTAGAAGTAAGAAGAGCCAAAAACAACACCTCCGCTTGAAGTATCATATGAGTATTGCAACTCCTTATGGTAACATGAGCAAAGTATGCTAATAAACAGTAAGGCAATTATATTTTTTCTATTGTAAAACATATATCGGAAAAACGGTACTCTCATGTTCATGTCAAATTTATGAAAACTAGGTGATTAAAGTTTCAAAATTTTCCCAAAGTTTAGCTGGTTTATAACTTAATGATATGTCTTGCTTTTATTTTCTTTGGAATCAACCGAAACAAAGCTAATTTAGGGCTGCCTTTTTTGGGGCAATTCTAAAATTAACTTTTATTCATTATGAAGAAAGGTTCTTCCCCTTCTAAGAAGTTCGATCCACATAAGAACTATCATGCCACAATGAAATCTATTGGCTACGTAACTCGAAAAAAAGCTACCGCCGAAGACTACACAAGAATAGGTTTCAAATCGGGGCTAGAGGTGCATCAGCAGCTCAAAACTAAAAAGAAACTGTTTTGTCGCTGCCCTGCTGGTATCTTTCACGATAGTAACGATTACCATGCGGAGCTAATCCGACATATGCGTCCAACGCTCAGCGAAATGGGTGAGTATGACGGTACTGCATTGATGGAGTTTAAAACCCGCAAGGAGATTACCTATCGAATCAATAATAAAACTACCTGTACCTACGAGATAGATGATACCCCTCCATTTCCTATTAACCGTGAAGCATTAGAGTACGCACTTGAGATTTCTCTTTTAAGCAAGCTCAACATTGTAGGAGAGGTACATATCACCCGCAAGCAATACCTTGATGGTTCTATCCCAACTGGATTTCAACGTACTGCAATACTTGGTGTTGAGGGACGAATTCAGCTAAAGAACAAAAGTATAGGTTTAATTCAGCTCAGTATCGAGGAAGATGCTTGCCGCGAGATCTCAGATATTGGGCATCAAAGAATTTACAAAACCGATAGGTTGGGTATGCCTTTAATTGAAACAGTTACCCATCCGGAATGTTTTACTCCAGATGAACTTCGTGAGGCTGGTGAATATATTAGATTTTTAAATCGAAGCACAGGTAAGGTTAGAACTGGTATGGGCGCTGCCCGTCAGGATACTAATGTTAGCTGTGAAGGAGGTACTCGAGTTGAAATTAAAGGTGTTTCACATATACGTTGGATACCTGAGCTATCGCACAACGAGTGCTTTAGACAGTGGGCGTTGTTAAATATTCGAAAGCTGCTACTTGAAAGGGTTAAAAATACCGCTAGTTGGTCAATAAAACATATTGAGATTGATCCTCGTGATGCTGGTTTAGAGGATGAATTAGCCATCAGCTATTTCGACGAGGGGTATAAAGTTATTGCAATAAATATTCCTCAGTTTAAAGGAATACTATCACACTTTACTCAGCCTGGTAAAAGTTTTACCAATGAGCTTAGCGATAGACTTAAGGTAATTGCAGGGGTTGAAAAACCAAATATTACCAGCTCAGAGGATTTAGATGCACCTTTATGCACAAATGATATAAATACCCTTTCTGCTATTCTTAAAGCCACAGATGACGACGCTGTTGTTCTAATTTGGGGTCTTGCTGACGACATTCCAACAGCACTAGAAACCATTCAGGAGCGTTGCAAGATGGCATTTGAGGGTGTGCCAAGAGAAACACGTCGTCCTTTAGAAGATGGTACAACTCTATTCGAAAGGGTGCTACCAGGCGCCGATCGTATGTATCCCGATACCGATTCTGCTCCAATTCCGCTCGAAGAAAGCTATATTGATATGCTTCGTAAGCGAATCCCTATGGATATAGCGGATAGGTACAAACAGATGAAGGATTGGAAGATTCCATCCGATACTTATACCTATCTTCTAAAGAAAAACCTTATTCCTGTTATTGAACAACTTGTTAAACTAGGCGTAACAGGACGTTTTGCTGGTACATTCCTAGGACATACTTTAAAGTATGTTGAAGGCAAAATCGAGAAACATAACGATTTTACCTATAACCGAATTGTTGAAATGTTTGAGTTCCTCAATAAGCAGAAACTTCAACCTTCAATTGCTAAGCTGATGCTGCCAACCATTTACCAGCATCCTAACATGGATTTTGAATCAGTTCTTACCAGCTTAAACTTTAAGCGAAAATCTAAGGATGAGCTTATTGCTCCGGTTGATTATCTTCTCGAGAAATTTAGAGAGATTAAGGTTTCTAAAGGAGATTCTCATGAAATACCTGTAAACTGGGTAATGGGTCAGCTAAATCGTCAAGCGCTAGGTAATGTTGACCTAAAGGAGCTTAGAAAGAATATTGAGAAAAAGGTTGGTAAGTAAGGTTAAGTTCAATCTGAAAAAACAGAAACAATGGAAGATATTTTTCAAGGATATAAAGGCAAAGCCCTCGAAGTACTAAAAAAGTATAATGTTAGGGTTTGGGGGAAAGCAGTTATTGATACAACCCGTGGCGAATTCAAAGGAACAGTTCTACCACGTGCCGAAAACGATGATGATAAACACATTGTTTTAAAGATAGAAACTGGTTATAATGTTGGTATAGACATTGTTACCATTAAAGGGATGAAGGAGACTGGCTATTTTAAAGCTACCTATAAGATTCCCGAAAAGGAATTCCCTGTTACTCCTAATCTACCAAAGGTAAAACTACTTGGAACCGGTGGAACAATCGCATCACGTCTCGATTACAGAACTGGAGCAGTTATTCCTGCCTTTTCTCCTGGAGAACTTTATGGGGCTGTACCTGAACTAGCCGATATTTGCAACCTAACAACGGAGAAGCTTTTCGCTGTGTTCAGCGAAAACATGGGTCCTGAGCAGTATAAAGCGCTTGCAATAGCCATTGGCAAGGAAATTGAAAACGGTATTGATGGCATTATTATTGGGCATGGAACCGATACACTTAGTCATACAGCTGCTGCACTTACTTTTATGGTTCAGAACTCACCTGTGCCTATTGTACTTGTTGGATCGCAGCGTAGCTCCGACCGCCCCAGCAGCGATGCTGCTCTTAACCTAATGCACGCAACAACCGCAGCTGGCCACTCCGATATTGCTGAGGTGATGGTTTGTATGTTTGGCCCAACATCCGATGAATATGGATTCCTACATCGTGGAACTCGTGTACGTAAGATGCACTCATCATATCGAAGCACTTTCCGTACCATTGGCGATACTCCGGTTGCAACAGTTAGCCGTAAAGGCGTAGTGCCAATTAAGGAAGATTACAACCACCGCCGTAAGGATAGGAAGGTTACTATAAAACCCTTTTTCGAGGAGAAAGTTACTATTGTTTACTACTACCCCAATATGCAACCCGATATTATCGATTCACTTGTGGATAATGGTTATAAAGGGATTATTATTGCAGGAACTGGTTTAGGGCATATCAACAAACCTCTATACCCAGCAATTGAAAGGGCTTATAAAAAGGGTGTTCATGTTTTTATGACTGTACAAACCCTATGGGGATTTGTTCACATGTACGTTTACGATACTGGTCGCGACCTTATGGCTAAGGGGATTGTACCACTTGAAAACATGCTTCCTGAAACAGCCTATATTAAATTAGGTTGGGTTTTAGGTCAAACTAACGATCGCGAGGAGGTAAAACGGTTAATGCTTACCCCAATCAACGATGAAATCACCCAACGTGAACCCTACAATGGTTATTTGATTTACCAAGGAGGAGTTCCTGAGGTGGAATCGTTTATAAGGAAGTTCAGAAAATAAGAAAAGGGGCTGATGTTAACAGCCCCTTTTCTTATTATATGAATTATTCTTATTTGAAAATCAATTTCGCAAATCGTTCAATTTTCCTACGTTGGCCAAAGATTACCATCTCATTTGAGGATATCTGTCCACAAACTTTGGGTCGAATCATTACCTCTGCATCAACCATTTTGAATAGAGCTTCTTTGGTATAGCTTCCATCGTTATTGACTGTAGCAAGCACAACAACCGATCCTTTTTGCCCTGAAAATGATTTGTATTTTTTTGTATCGTTAGTCTTTTCTAAAAGATTGTCTGGGTGATCGTTAAATAGGAAGTACAATTTATTACCCACAATGTTCAACGAGTAAGAAGAGAAGAATCCACCATCATTTGAGGTAACTTGTCTTTTAGGTATTTTGGTCACCCAATCTATTTGACCAGCAGGATTTATGCTTACCACAATAATATCGTTATAGTTATAATAGTATGTGGTGGTAGTAGTTGTTGTTCCATTAATTGTAGTTGTGGTTGTAACTGCATTAACAAAATATTGTTCACCTACAAGAATTGCCCCTCCATCGTCGGACCGGAGGATTATATCATCTAGGTTATATTCATACATTTCAACATCCTTACCCTTTTCAAGCTTTTTCTCTACTTTCTTTTTTTGCCTTTCGGTCATATTCTCAACAATAAAATCAATAGAGAACTCCTTGAAACTTTGATTTTTTATCTCTTTTGTTTTGCTATCTATTGAAATAAAATAGGAACCTTTAATACTGTATGTTCCCACTTCAGAATAAAATCCAGAACATACAATATCTCTATTCTTATCGATGGTAATTTGCATATCGGTTAAAAATTTACCAGAAAGGTTTGCTGTATATTCATCAGCGTTTTCAGCTCCATTTCTATAGGCAAGTATTACATACTGATAGTTTGGTTCCCCATGACGTTTCTTTCTCCTTTTCTCCTTATATACAGTGTTGAGTAAATAAACATTGCCTTCATTATCCACCCTTATTTTTTCAATGTCAAAAAGTTCATCCATATATGGTAGAACTATATCCTTTTTCCAAATCAAATTCATTGAGTTATCATATACTCCAAAGCCAAATTTATCGAATTCTCCTTTGTCATAAGGGAGGTTATAAAATACAAGAATCTTACTACCATCATTTGAGGTAGCGAAACGAAAACTTCCACTATTTCTTTTCTTAAATCCAGAGTAATCAATGTCGACTAGTTTCTTCAGATCATTATTAGTGGTTAATGAGTTTTTATCAATTGTCTGAACATAAAGAGAATTGAACTTAGTCTTCTTATTCAGGCAAGAAGTGAAAAGAAACATAGTTCCATTATCATGGATTATATTCTCATATTCACGTTCTTCACCCCCAGCTTTAAGTGATAACTCAGTAGATTTAATTCTATTGGCGTTATTATCATAATGATCGATAGTAATCTCAGTTGAGGCGCCAAAAAAACCTTTACGCTCTGTTTGGAGTGCGTAAAATCCGCTTTCATCATGACCTAAGATATTGCTCAACGTTTTTTTACGAGAACTTTCAATTTCATTTCCCCATTTTATATCCACCTTATCGGATTGGTTTTGTGCTATAACTATACCTGTTATTGCAATGAAGAAAACCGTACAAAAAAATGATCTCATGGTTATATTTTTTGATGTTATTTCACTTTAAATCCAAATATACCATTATTTTACATTTAATGCGAAGTGTTGAGTTTTAATAAGGTTGTAATTCGAATAATGAACCTGTTGAACAATTGATTTAACAAACACCAATAATCAATAAAGAATGTTTCAGAAAAGTGATATATATTACTGCAAATAAGTATTTTTTTTAAAGCATAAGTTGTAAATTTCATTACCTAATAGGAAGTTGCATTTAAAGGTTTCTATTGAAATTGTTGCCATTTAAATTCAATAAGATGGGGAAAGACCTCTCAAAATTAGTTCCGTTGAACGATAAAGATAAATATCAGGTAATTTTCGACAATTCACCAGATATAATCTTCTTACTTGATTGTAAAGGAGTTATAATTGAATGTAATAAGCTTGCCAATAAAAACTTTCTTGAAAAGTTTGACTCATTAGTTGGAAGGTGTTTTTCAGATGTTTGCTCAGCAAAAAAAATCAATATCGATATTGATAATATAATCCAAAGATTAACTATAGGGGAAATTATTCAACCTATTGAATTCAAAGTGACCTTTATAGAAGGCCAAGTTGACTGGATTGAAGTTAACCCTTCGCTTATTAGGAATGATGGTTTTTCTGATATTCTATACGTACAGATTCGAAACATTACAAATCATAAGGGGGTAGAGCTTGCTATAGCTGAGAATGAGGAAAAATTTAAAACAATATTTGAAGCAGCAAACGATGCCATCTTTATAATGGATTATAATGTTTTCCTCGATTGCAACGAAAAAACTCTTCAAATCTTTAAATGCACAAGGGATCAGATAATTTCGCATTCACCAACCGATTTCTCACCAGAATTCCAATCTGATGGACAATTAAGCTCAGTTAAAGTTAAAAGCAAAATAAAGAATGCTTTTAATGGTATCCCCCAATATTTTGAATGGACTCACTGTCATCTTGATAAAACTCCGTTTGATGCTGAGGTTAGCCTTAATAGGGTTCTACTTAATGGGGAATACTATTTACAGGTAATTGTAAGGGACATCTCGGACAGGAAAAAGGCCGAACAGATCATTAATGAGGCAGAAGAAAAGTTTAATATCATTTCGAAAAACTCAAATGATGTTATCTGGATCAGGGATTTACACATGCGCTTTAAATATGTTAGTCCTTCATGCTTTAAGATCACTGGGTATACTGTTGAAGAGATAATGGAACTTACCTACGATCAAATTGCTTCGCCTGAATCTGCAGGAATAGTCATAAAAATGCTTACAGAGGAGCTTGCTAATGAAAAAGATTCCAATGTTGATCCTAATAGAACTAGAATTCTTGAAATTCAAGAAATTAAAAAGGATGGAACTCTATTCTGGTCTGAATCCCAAGTAACGTTCATTCGTGACGAGCAGGGGGAAGTAACTGGAATACTTGGGGTAACTCGCGACATTAATGAACGAAAACTTGTTGAAGATGCTTTACGTGAAAGCGAGGAACGATTCCGAATAACAACGGAGAAAACAGGAGAACTTATTTATGAATATAATATCACTACTAGTAAAATTATTTGGTCAGGCGCAGTCGAAGTAATCACTGGGTTTACCCAGGAAGAGTTTAAAGATGTTGGAATTGATCAGTGGGGCGAGTTGATACACCCTGATGATAGGCAAAAAGCATTTGAAGATCTCGATAAATCAGTAAATACATACAGCGACTATACGGTTGAATATCGTTTTAAGAGGAAGGATGGTAATTATATTTATGTCGAAGATCGAGGGGTTGTACTACCTCCCGATAAAAAGGGTGTTCAGCGAATGTTTGGTACAATGAATGACATCACTGAGCGGAAAAGAGCTCAAAAAATATTTGAGGAAAATGAAAAGTGGCTTAAGGAGCAAAATGAGGAATACCAAGCGATAAACGAGGAGCTAATTGTAAGCAGTGCACGAATAGCCGAAATTAATAAGGAGCTTCGAAAAGCTAAGGAAAAAGCCGAAGAGAGTGATAAACTAAAGTCTGCTTTTCTTGCAAATATGAGCCATGAAATAAGAACACCTATGAATGGCCTTGTCGGTTTTTCGGAGCTTCTTTTACAAAAAGATTCTGACGATGAAACTCGTAAACAATATGCTAATATCATCAAAAGCTCCTGCAATCAGTTGCTCTCGATCATTAATGATGTTGTTGATATCTCAAAAATAGAGACGAACCAAGTAGTTATTAGCGAAAGGCAATTTAATCTATATCATTTGCTAAATAGTATTCGATTATTCTTTTTACCCCTAGCTGAATCAAAATCATTAACGGTAAAACTCAACGCTGAAAATATAAAGAATATAGATATTAAAACAGACGAGGTTAAGCTTAACCAGATTATTAGTAACCTAGTAAATAATGCTCTTAAGTTTACCAATGTTGGGTTTGTTGAAATTGGTTGTTCTGAAAAACAAGAATTTCTTGAGTTCTATGTTAAGGATACTGGAATTGGAATAGATCCAAAGGATTTTGATCTGATATTTGAGCGTTTTAGGCAAGTAGACATGAGTAGTACACGTAATTTTGGCGGCACGGGATTAGGCTTATCGATTTCAAAAGCATATGTTGGAGTACTTGGTGGTAAAATTTGGTTGGATTCGAAGGTTGGGAAAGGAACTACTTTTTTCTTCACTATACCATTCAAACCAGTTGTGGCAAAAAAAGCTGTTGAACAAGTGGGTTCTTTTAATAAAGACACTTCTCTTAAAAATGTAAACATTCTCGTTGCTGAGGATGAGGATGTTAATTTTTTGTATATCGATCTTGTTCTTAAAGGTATGGGTGTAAATGTAATTCGCGCTGAAAACGGGAAAAAAGCTGTTGATATAATGAATACTAATCACAATATAAATATCATCCTTATGGATATTAAAATGCCCGAAATGAGCGGGATAGAAGCAACCCAAATTATTAGATCAAATAATGCAAGTATTCCAATAATAGCAACTACGGCATATGCCCTTGAGGGTGATAAAGAAAAACTCTTAAGCACTGGATGCAATGATTATATTTCAAAGCCTATTCGATCATCTGATCTGATTACTATAGTAAAAAAGTACATTGGCCAATCGATGTAAAACACCTGCTAATCCTCAAAAAGAATCTTTATTGACGTTTCATTTTAAATTTTGGCATTAATTATGCTTTACATGCATTTAAAATAATATAAGATGAAACGGATAATTATTTTGATGCTTTTTCTTGTTTCGGCAAGCGCATATGCTCAGGATTTTGTTAATGCATTTCCTGAATGGTACAATAATCCGCCTCAAACCAAAAAACACTTTTATGGAGTTGGGAAAGGAGAATCTCGAACTATTGAAATTGCAGAACAGAAGGCTTTACTAGAAGCAAAAGCAAGTATTGCGGAGCAAGTGGAGCCAGCAAAGGTAAAAGAGATTAAAAAGACCACTAAAGCTAAAGGAGGAAAAATAAACGAGGAGATTATTCAACAAAAAGTTATAGAGGTTGAACTCTCTGATGTTAAAGTGCTCAAAAAGGTTTTCATGCAGAAAGGGGATGGGTATACTGCTTTTATTTTGCTTGAGATGAAGAAAAAGAAATAGTCTCCTTAACACTGTTAATTTTCATAATGATTATTGACTAATATCAATATATTTAAGAGAAAGTCGGTTGAGAATCTACTTAAATTGCATTGCTATTTCACTAAGTATTTAGAAATGTTCCAAACCTTACTGTTATGGAAAATAGATTAGCTGCAATTGTCTCTGGGTTTAAAAACTACTTTTTTACAAGTAAAGAAACAGAGGAAAACGCTTTAAGGCGTGCTGCTATTTGTGCCGCCTGTCCGCTTGCTGTTGAGGTTGTTTTAAAACAATTCCTTCCTGATAGTAATATTAAAGAGATTGAGGGTTTGAAATGCTCCGAGTGTGGTTGTATTCTTTCTGCAAAAGTGCGACAAGAGTTCGAATCTTGTCCAAAGGACAAATGGTAGACTCTCACTATTAAGTTCATCTTTTAACTTAGATATATAAGAAATGAGGTTGACTGCTTGTTAAGACATCAACCTCAAAACTTTTCCAAACTATGATTATTTAGGGTATAAAATTGAAGAACCTTAATGGATTGTCGTGCATTAACGCTTTTAAATCATCAGAAGTAAAGGTAGATTTAAACCCGTTGTAGTACGATTGCATGGTAACTCGGTCAGTAAAGTACATCACATCAAAGTCGGTCCCAAACATTAACCGGGTTTGAAGTTTAGGGTTATTATCCCAATACTTTTTCATTGGAAGAAGTTCATCGGCATCGGTATAGCATGAAAGATCGGAGAATACATTTTCATTTTCATTTACCAATCTTACAATGGTATCGGCCCATTCAAAGGTTGGATCGGTGCTACCCATATGTGCAAAGTCGATTTTTAGGTTAGGATACTTTTTAACAACAGGTTCAAAGTTTATTGGATTCCCAAAATCGGAATACTTCCATTTTGTACTTGGGGGGAAACCACCTTTACCACAGTGGAATATAATAGGGAGTTTATTTTCGTTACAATACTTGTAAACGGCATCCATAGGTTTACACTGCGGATGATATCCCATTCGCGGGTATAGTTTAACACCATAAAAATGAGTAACGCCTGTAAAGAAAGTACCACTTGTTATTGTTTCAACCATACCCGGCCTACGAGGATCAACAGCTATAAATGGGAAAAGCTCGTTTGTGCGGGTTTTTACCAAATTCATTAGGTTATTTAAATGGAAACAGAAACCATCGGTATGGTAATAGCTTTTAGTATCGGAAAGCGATAGAACTTTTCTTCTTAAGCTAAGCGTTTCTTTAACGCTTCGTTCCTGTTCAATAAGTTTTAATGCGATATCAATACGACCATTAGAACGATCGGTACTTGTTAACAATTTCTTTGATTGCTGTAGTTTTAAATAATCTTTGAAATCATCAAGGATTTCATCCCATGCAGATTGGTACTCCTTTGGATCAATCTCGCTTCCTTGTAATTCGACTACACCTTTCAATCCCTCATCCTTATTCATTGGGTAGGCAAACATGTAAAAGATATCCATCATTAATGGGATAATCCTTAGTGTGTCATCTGGGAATGCTTTTTTCTCCTCATTTTGAAGAAAGTTGAGGTTAGCCTCCTCCGAGCTGCCAGCAGCATGGATTAGCTCGTAAAGTTGTCTTAAGAGTTCCTTGAAATCGGCCCATTTCTCTTTTGATGCAAGTAATGCTTTATCGGTAGATGGATCATGCCAAGGGTAAGTTCCGTGTAAAATATCGTGCACCATATTTTTAACCTCTTTAATAGCAAATTCAAGTGTAAAAATGTGACAGTGCGAGTCGTAACGATAGTAGGTTGCCATAGTCATAAATTTGTTTTCTTAAATTTAGCAAAACTGATTATTTAATGATATCACCCTTTAGGGTGATATCAAGTTCTTCTTTTAAACTTCTTAAACCATATTCTATAAAGAACTTTAACGGTTTTCTCTTGCTTAAGAGTTAGGCTATCCTAACTTTGTAGTACATATTCTAAAAGCTATTAAATAATGAAAATACAATTCCTAGGTGCTGCACGTGAAGTTACCGGCAGCAAACACCTAATCACTACAAAAAGCGGTAAACGAATTCTCCTTGATTGTGGAATGTTCCAAGGTAAAGGGCTTGAAACCGATGCAATGAATCGTCATCTAGGTTTTAACCCTAAGGAAATTGACCACATAATTCTTTCGCATGCACATATCGATCATTCTGGCCTAATCCCATTTATCTACAAACTAGGGTTTAATGGTTCGGTGATTTGCACAAGTGCCACACGCGATTTATGCTCCATTTTGCTTGCCGATTGCGGTCATATTCAGGAAATGGATGCCGTGATGTTTAACAAGAAACGATTAGCAAGAGGACAAAATCCAATTGAACCCATTTATACCCGTCAGGATGCTGTTCGCTGCATGGAGTTGATGATTGGTGTTCCTTACGGCCGTAAGTTCTATATTGATGAGAATATCAAAGTAAAATTCACCGATACAGGTCACTTACTAGGTGGTGGCGTAGCCAGCATCGAAATAAATGAGGGTGGTAAAGTTTATAAGATTGCTTACACCGGCGACATTGGACGTCCTGTAAACCGTATTCTGCGCTCACCTCAACCTTTCCCTCAAGCGGATTACCTAATTACCGAATCAACTTATGGCGATAGAATTCATGAAAATGCCGATTTTGCAGAAGAAGAACTGCTAAAGGTGGTTGAGGAAACTTGCGTTCGTAAACGTGGAAAGCTCATCATCCCTTCGTTTAGCGTAGGCCGAACGCAGGAGATTGTCTACTCTCTTAACAATTTCTACAATGCTAAAAGGCTACCCAAGGTTGATATCTATGTTGATAGCCCATTAAGCCTTAATGCAACTAACATATTCAGGATGCACCCTGAATGCTTCAACGAAAGCATTCAACGTGTAATGGATACTGATGCCGATCCGTTTGGATTTAACACGCTCCGCTACATCCAAAGTTCCGAGGAGTCGAAACGGTTAAATAATACCAAGAAACCTTGTGTAATTATCTCTGCATCGGGGATGATGGAGGCTGGACGTGTAAAACACCATCTGGCAAATAGCATAAATAAATCAAGGAATACCGTTTTAGCCGTTGGGTACTGCGCACCAAACACCCTTGGGGCAAAGATTCTTCGTGGCGATAAGCAGGTTTCAATTTTTGGTACAATGCTCGATGTTAAGGCTGATGTTCGTCGAATTGAGGCGTTCAGTGGTCATGCCGATTATAAAGAAATGATCAGCTTCTTGAAATGCCAGGATGCATCAAAAATCCAGCGTACTTTTATTGTACACGGTGATTACAAAGCTCAACAGTTCTATAAAGGTGAGTTGGAAAAGGTTGGTTATAAAAACATTACCATCCCCGATATGGGAGAAGAGGTAGAGATATAGTGATCAAAAAAGATAACCCGCCCCAAAACAAGGCGGGTTATTTTTTTAGCAGAAATACTAAGCCATTGTTTCTATTGGGCTGAAGTCCAGTAATCTGCTCTATCACTAACCACGGGCTTAAGCCCGTGGTTAATCAGAACACAGGACGTTTGGACTTTAGTCCAACTTGGTTCACTAGTTATTGCTGGCGCGAATTTGTAGCCTGTGCCGTTTGTGACTGCTATTTAACCGAGCGTAGTCTGGAGACTAGCTTAGCTGGGGAGAAAATAAATTAGTAAATTAGTGCACAAATCGCCATGTTTCAGCCTTATTTGAAACCGAATTTGTATTAATTCCTTTAATAATATATTTCAATTTGTAAGGTTCTTTTATTTTTCTAGATGTTAATACATTTTTTAAAAAGTATTTCTCATTAATATACTTATAACTATAAACCTTATCACTGGATCCATTTGCTAATTCGTATGTTACTCGATACTTATAATCTAAAATATTTGTCTCTTTATTTAATTCATTAAAAACAGGGGAGGTCTTACTTATATCAAAGAAATCAGGTACACTATAACTAATTTCACTATAAATTGTTGGAAAGTCATTTGAAAAAGACCATAAAGGTAGTTCTGTAAAGGTATTTGAACCTAATATATAATTTATATCGATCACACTACCTTCTTTTTCTCCTGACAAGTCAAGAACCATTGTATAACTATTCATTTCATCTGTTATCTTCTCAAGGGTTTTTTGTGAATATTTTGTTTTGATAATATCTCCATTTTCTTGCCTTTGGCTTAGTGCTTTAAATGATTTAAGAAAATCTTTTTCTCCCTCATTTGATCTTAATGGGAAAGAGAATTTTAGACTATCAATTTTGCATAATATTTTAATTCTCAGATTTCGAGTATAAACAATGCTATAATAATCTACTCTTAAAGGACATTCAGGATCAATATTTTTAGGATTCTCCTTACCCTCAATTGTAATATCTCCAACATCAAAAAGAATTATAGCTTTTGCAGTTGAATCAAAGTCACATTTGTTTAGCATCCACTGGTCATCTGTTATTTTGCCAAATCTATTGCTTTGTGAAAAAGCATTAAAAATAACTAGAGAAAACAAAACAAATAAATAAATTCTTTTCATTACGACAATTAGTTTAAGAATAAATAGACACTTTAAAAATTAAGTTTATCAAATGTAATAAATTTTAATAAAAACATTAAATTATTATAGCAACCCCCTGCTCGGCGAAGTCTCTGACTTCGTCATTTCTACTTGGCGATCTCTAGATCGCATAAAATTCAATATTAAAATAGTTCAATGCAATGTAGTAAAACCTCTCCAGTTTTAAAAGCATAGTGTTGTATGAGATTACTAGGATTGGGATAAAGCCCAGTATCTGCGCCATCACTAACCACGGGCTTAAGCCCGTGGTTAATCAGAACACTGGACTTTTGGACTTTAGTCCAACTCCTGGTATGCGTTGTTTGGAAATTATACTTAGTGATGTAGCGTTTTAACTAAAAACATTAATGTTAAGATTTATTACTCTTCATTAACCTCTGAATCTTCGATTTCGCTATCTTTCTCAACCTCTATTGCTTCACCAAGTAATGCTACTGTTTGCTCTTGTGGTAATTCCTGAACAGTTCTCAATTTTCTTTCAATTGCTCTTGATTTAACGCCTGCTTTATCGATTACATTTGCTGCTTCTTGAAGTTTCTTTTTAGTTTTTTCCAAAACAGCTCCAAAATTTCCGAATTCTGTTTTTACAGCCCCTAATATTTCCCATACTTCACTTGAGCGTTTTTCTATGGCAAGTGTTTTAAATCCCATCTGCAAACTGCTTAAAAAAGCAACAAGATTAGTAGGACCAACAACTGTTATTTTATAATCTCTTTGTAATATTTCGAAAAGCCCAGTTCTTCTTAAAATTTCTGCATAAAGACCTTCTGTAGGGACAAACATTATTGCAAAATCAGTCGTTATAGGGGGATTTATATATTTGTCTTTAATATCTTTTGCATTCTTCTTGACAGAACTCTCAAATTGTTTTGATATTGCTTCAACATCTTTTGGATTAAGATTACTTATATTATCATAAGCTTCTATAAGTCTTTGGTAGTCCTCGTTTGGAAACTTAGAATCTATAGGTAAAAGAAGAGACTTGTTATCGTTGTTTTTCCCTGGTAATTTTATTACGTATTCTACTCGTTCTTGACTACCTTCTTTAATAATTGAATTTTGTTCATATTGTTCAGGGGAGAGAATCTGCTCTAAAATTGCACCAAGTTGAATCTCCCCAAGATTTCCTCTTGTTTTTACATTACTTAGTACTTTTTTTAAATCGCCAACACCTGTTGCTAAGGTTTGCATTTCACCAAGTCCTTTATGTACTTGCTCCAACCTTTCGCTAATTAATTTGAAAGATTCATTAAACCGCTTTTCAACTGTTTCTTGTAATTTCTCATCAACAACTTTTCTCATGTCCTCCAATTTTTTGCCGTTCTCCTCCTGCAAAGTTTGAAGTTTATTTTCAACAGTTTCTCTAATTTCTTTCAATTTAGATTCTGTATCTTTTTTAATTTGTTCTTGTTTGTTTGATAAGTCTTCAAATTTCTGTTTTTGGAATTCATTAAAATCTTTTACAAAATCATTAAGTTGTTTTGAAAATGTTTCGAATTGGTTTTTTTGAGCAAAAGAAAGGTCAGCAACTGTTTTTGTTAATGTATCACCAAGAATTTTAAATGAATTGCTCAACTCTTCTCTATTATCCTTAAAAGACTTCTGACTTTCCTCACGACTTCTACCAAATTCATCGCGTAATAGCGGGTCAATTTTTGATAGATCGGAGTCGATTTTAATTAATCTATTTTTTAAATCCTCAGAATAATCTGGAGTTTTTTTTGTTGTTGAAAGCCAAATGTTTATCGTAATTAGTACAATAATTACAATTAAAAGAATTGTTGTTGTCATGGTCAATATTTTAAACTATCAATTTAATGTTTTTACATTTTAGTATTGTCACAAACTCATATTTATTGCATATTAAATTACTATGCCACCAAATAAAATATCCAATATTCTTGAGGTTCAATACATTCTAAAACTAGCATTTTTTTAAACTTACAAAGTGATTGGTTAGATAAAAGATAACATTGCAGAATAATAATGAAAAAGTTGATATAAAACACCTTTAATTCAGCTCCCCCTCGCTCTATTTTAATAAATTTGAAGTCGATTTATTGACTAGTTAAGACATGATCTCGATTTGTATTCCAATTTACAACTTTGATGTTACCGAGCTCACCGAATCACTTATTGAGCAGGCTAACCGTATTGGTTACCCGATTGAGATTCTACTTTTCGACGATCATTCGAATATCTACTACCGTAACATTAACTCGAAGCTCAATAGCCGTAAGGATGTAAATTATCTTGAGTTCGATTTTAATATTGGCCGCTCTAAAATACGAAACCGGTTGGCTGATTTTGCCTCAGGGCAATGGCTTCTCTACTTCGATTGTGATGTGGTTATTGATGATCCAAATTTTCTGCAGAAGTATGTTGATTCAATAAAAAAGGCTCCTGTTATATGCGGCGGGCGTAAATACGCTGCGAAACCTATTCGCGAGGAGTTACACCTTCATTGGAAATATGGAGTAAAACGGGAGTGCAAGCCAGCAATGATTCGACAATTATCACCTTACAATGCGTTTATTAGCGGAAATTTTCTGATTGATAGGGATACCTACCACCGAATTCGTTTTAATGAGGAGCTATCGGGTTATGGGCACGAGGATACCCTTTTTGGACTTGATTTGAAAAGGTTGAAGGTGCCCATTCTGCATATTGATAATCCAACGATTCATCTCGGGCTAGATACCTGTAATAACTTTTTAGCAAAATCGGAGCAAGGGGTAATAAACCTTACACGTATGCTTCATATTGTTCCCGAGATGCGTAAGGATATTGAGAAATCTGTGAAAATTCTTAGGGTGTTCAGAATATTCAGGTTCTTCTACCTAACCTTCTTTTTAAGGTGGTTTTTTAGGGTGGTTAACCCTTACATTAAGCTTAGGCTTTGTAGCAAACGACCTTCACTAATGCTTTTCGATATGTACAAGCTTGCACTACTTGCAAAACTGTACAATAAGGGCTGGAAAAAAAGCGAATCAAAATTCTTTTAATACAGTTACTAGTTAATAGTTACAGGTTACAAAATTTGAAAATAGTTGTTAGTTGCTAGTTGTTCGTGTGTTTTTTACTATCAACGATCAACTAACAACAATCAACCAATCTATTTTTGTCTAAAGAATATCTGAATAGGTACTCCCGTAAAGTTAAAGGTCTCCCTTAGCTTGTTTTCAATGTAGCGTTTGTATGGCTCCCTGATATATTGGGGAAGATTACAAAAGAATGCAAACGATGGGGTCTGTGTTGGTAGCTGAGTAGCAAACTTAATCTTAATATACTTTCCTTTATAGGCTGGCGGAGCGTAAGCTGCAACGGCTTCCTGAATGAAGTCATTAAGTTTAGAGGTTTGAATCTTACGATTTCTGTTCTCATAAACCTCAATTGCAGTCTCTAACACCTTCAATAATCTTTGTTTTGTTACTGTTGATGTGAAGATAATTGGAACATCCTGAAAGGGAGCAATTGCGCTTTTGATTAGCTTTGTATATTGATCGGTAGATTTGTGATCCTTTTCAACCAAATCCCACTTGTTTACAACAATTACAACACCTTTACGGTTTCGGATAATAAGGTTAAAAATATTCTGATCCTGACCCTCTAGTCCTTGTGTTGCATCGATTAGAAGTAGGCAAATATCAGCATTCTCAATGGCACGTATAGAGCGCATCACGGAGTAAAACTCTAGATCCTCTGATACCTTTGTTTTTTTCCGTAATCCAGCAGTATCGATCATTATAAAGTCATGACCGAATTTTGTATATCGAGAGTGGATTGAGTCGCGGGTTGTTCCTGCAATTGGGGTAACAATATTACGTTCCTCTCCAACAAGAGCATTTATCAACGAAGATTTTCCAACATTTGGTCGACCTACAATAGCAATCTTGGGGATATTCTCCTCTTCGGTTACTTCTGGCTCAGTAAACTCCTTTACAACCTCATCAAGAAGGTCTCCAGTACCTGATCCGCTGATTGATGAAACGCAGTATGGGTCGCCTAACCCGAATGAGTAAAATTCGGCAGAATTTAATCGGATGTAGTTGTTATCAACCTTGTTGGCTACCACAAATACCTTTTTTTTGCTTTTCCGGAGGATTTCGGCAACAGCCATATCCATATCGGTAATTCCGGTTTGAGCATCAACTAGGAATAGTATAATGTCAGCCTCATCAATTGCGATGGTAACCTGCTTTCGAATCTCTTCCTCAAATATATCGTCGGAATTGATTACAAATCCCCCGGTATCGATTATTGAAAACTCGGTACCATTCCAATCGGATTTACCATATATTCTATCGCGTGTAACACCAGCTATCTCATCAACAATTGCATGTCTTCCACCAACCATGCGGTTAAAAAAGGTTGATTTTCCAACATTCGGACGACCAACTATCGCTACTATATTTCCCATTCTAGTTCAATTATAAAAGATTTCTGTCATGCTGAACAAGCCTACCGACAGGTAGGTGAAGTGAAGCATCTTTCTTATGTAACCTGTAACTTGTAACAAACACGAGATCCTTCTCCGGCAGTTGCCGAATCAGGATGACAATTGATTCAAGCAACTCGTCACTTTGTCACTTGTCACTCGTCACTTACTATTGCATATACCCAAACCGTTTTAGCTTGTTATCGTTATCGCGCCAATCGGGATCAACTTTAACGTACATCTCAAGAAAAACCTTTTTACCAAGAAATTTTTCAAGATCAATCCTTGCCTCGGTTCCAACGCGTTTAAGCATTTTCCCCTGATGACCAATAACAATAGATTTTTGCGATTCGCGGCTAACATAGATAATTGCCCGAATTCTATCGAGTTTTTTATCCTCAGTGTACTCCTCAATCTCAACCTCAACAGAGTATGGAATCTCTTTCTGGTAGTGGAGCAGAATCTTCTCGCGGATAATCTCCGAAGCAAAAAACCTCATGGTTTTATCGGTAAGCGTTTCTTTTGAGAAATACTCGGGTCCTTCAGGAAGGATTTCCTTAATCATGCTAATTAATCCATCGGTATTAAAACCATGCAGAGCTGAAACGGGAAGAATTTGAGCCTTTGGAAGTATTTCGCCCCAAAGTTTAACTAGTTCTTCTACCTTCTCCTGTGTGGTTAAATCAACTTTGTTGATAACAAGTATAATCGGTGCTCCAAGATTTTGAAGTTTATCGAGGAACGCCTGATTTTTGTTGGGCGTTTCGTAGGTATCGGTGATGTAGAGGATTACATCAGCATCATCTAGGGCCGATTCAACAAACCTCATCATCGATTCCTGTAGCTTATACGAAGGTTTTAGAATACCAGGGGTATCGGAGTAAACAATCTGAAAATCGTCCCCGTTTACAATACCCATAATCCGATGACGGGTTGTCTGAGCCTTTTTGGTGATAATGGAAATGCGCTCACCAACTAAGGCATTCATTAGGGTTGATTTACCTACGTTTGGATTCCCTATAATATTTACAAATCCTGATTTGTGTGTCATTGTAACGAAAAATTATAGAAGATTAGGATTAATCAAAACGGTTCATCTTAAGCATATTGACCTCCTTTTGAGTAAGAAATCTCCAGCTACCACGGGGTAAATTCTTCTTGGTCAACCCAGCAAAGTAAACCCTATCAAGTCTTGAAACCTTGTAGCCAAGAACACCAAACATGTTACGAACTACACGGTTTTGTCCAGTGTGAATTTCAACACCAACTTCTGTTCCATCAGATTCTTCGGTGTACTCAATGGCATCGGCTTTTACAATTTCTCCTTCAACATCAACACCAGAGAGCATTTTTTGCATATCCTCGCGGGATAGAACTTTATCTAAACCTACGTGATATATTTTCTTTTTCTCAAAGCTAGGGTGGGTAAGTTTCTTGGTAATTTCACCATCATTAGTTAGAAGAAGTAAACCGGTACTATTCCTATCGAGGCGACCAACTGGGTAAACCCGTTCGGTACATGCACCCTCAATTAGCTCCATTACTGTTCTTTTGGCATTTGGATCTTCAACAGTTGTAATGTAATCCTTTGGTTTGTTGAGAAGGATGTAAACCTTATGCTCGGTTTCAAGTTTCTTTCCTTTAAAGCATACTTCTGCTTCAGGGTTTATCTTAGTCCCAAGTTGGTTTACAACCTCACCGTTAACGGTAATCATACCGTTTTCGATAAACTCATCGGCTTCGCGTCTGCTGCAAAGGCCAGTGTTAGATATATACTTATTTAAACGGATTAAGCCATCGCTATCAACCTCAAGGAAAGGTTTATCATCATACTCCCTTTGTGGTTTTGGGGTTGGCTTATCAATAAATTTTTTCTCGTTACTATTGGGTAGAATTATTCGAAGTTTTGATTTCGAATCCGATTCAGATCTTGAACCATAAGGTTTTCTTTCCCTAGTTCTTTCACCGAATTTTGGTCTATCGTCTCTATCATTTCTATCCCTTCGGAATCCTTCTTCTCTTGAACCTCTGGGTCTGTCATCATCGCGTACTACGCGAGATGATCTGTATCCTGTTGGTTTTCCTTCAGTTCTGCGAGAAGTGGTTCTTCTATCGTCTCTGTTAGAGTCCCTGCGATCATCACTTCTTCTTGAAGGTCTTTCGTAAGAGTTTGATTCTCTACGATCGTCGCTTCTTCTGGAAGGTCTGTCATTTGAACTTGAGTCTCTGCGCTCAACACTTCTTCTGGCAGGTCTATCATCTGCACCAGAATCGCTATGATTGTCCCTTCTTCTAGATGGTCTTTCTATAGATCTTCTGTCACTTGAAGATTCTTTTTCGAATGAGTCGCTTTTTGTTTCTTGTAGAATTTCATCCCTGTCACGATTAATATCGGCAGAGAACTCCTCGTTACTTTTCTTAAAGCCTCCGGTTCGAGGTTTATAGGTTGATTTTTTTTCAGCTATTTCATCCTTACTTTTTGATGATGGTTTTTCAAAACCCTCATTTTCTTCGGGAGTAGAATCCTTCTTCTTTCTTGAAGGCTTTTCGTCAGAGTATTTTACTTTTGGGGTCTCAGAATCAAAGGTGTTTGATTCTTGTGTCTCATTGTTCCTGTTATTGTCAGTGCTATCGTCAGCATTTGAAACAGGTCGAGCCTTTAAGGTTCTTGGACGGTAAACCCTGGTGGGTTCATTTTCGGAGTTGGTGCGCGTCTCGCGTTTAACTTCGAACTTTTTGTTCTTTTCTTTTTCCATTATTACTTTGTTAACTGCTATTCCATTGTATTCAAGCAGTTTATTCAAAAAACGTGTTTAAAAATAGTTGGCAAAGATACATTTTATTTTTTGATATTCTTACTTCCCTAAATTTTTTATAATCAAAAGATTAAAGAAGAGGGAGGAGTAAAAGAGGAGCGAGTAGAAAGTAGTTAGTAGTTGGTAGAAAGATTTAGGAGTTAGAGGAGTAAAAGGAGTTAGAGAAGTCAAAGGAATTAAAGAAGTTAGAAGAGAATAAAAATCAACTGTCAACTAACAACTGTCAACTATTTTACCCTGCTCTATTTGCAGAATCGTTTGCATTATCATTAATATCTTTGCTAGCCTCATCCGTTACATCATCGGTAACCTTGTTGATCTCGTTTTCGATTTTATCTGTTGCTTTCTGAAACTCACGATACCCTTTGCCCAATCCTCTTAGAATTTCGGGAAGTTTTTCGGTTCCGAATAGTAGGAATGCAATAAAAACAATTACAACTATCTCGGACATACTTATAAATAGGATGATATTTAAGGGCATACATTATTGTTTAGTTCTACAAATCTAAAAACTATTTCAGTTTAGAAACAAAAAATCCTGCCTTTTAAGGGGCAGGATTTTTTTCGACTATTACTTTCTTATTATTTTAATTCTTTTTTTGCTTTTCTTCTTTCTTGCCATTTAATTACGTCGTAGGCAACAGGAGTAGCATTAAATACTGATGAATAAGTACCAACAGTAATACCAACTAAAAGTGCAAAAATAAATCCTCTTAGTACATCACCACCGAAAATAAAGATGGCGATTAATACAACGATGGTTGTCATTGAAGTATTGAATGTACGTCCTAGTGTACTGTTAATAGCACCGTTAATTGTGTCTTTTAGCTCCCATTTTGGGTGAATAACTCTATACTCACGAATTCTATCGAAGATAATAACGGTATCGTTAATCGAATAACCAATAATTGTTAGAATAGCAGCAATAAATCCTTGGTCAACCTCCATGCTGAAGGGTAGTATTCCATAGAAAATGGAGTACATTGAAATTACAATTAGAGAGTCGTGGAAAAGCGAAGTAACACCACCCAAACCCCATTGCCAGTTTTTAAAACGAATAGCGATATAAATGAAGATACTTAGCAGAGCGAAGATAACCGCTAGTATAGCTCCTGTTTTAATATCACTTGCAATGGTTGGTCCAACCTTTTGTGAACTTAAAATTCCAATACTTTGATTTGAAGTACTAAAATCGGAGAACTTTAATCCTTGAGGATAGTAACCTTTTAGTCCATTATAAAGTTTAGTTTCTATCAAGCTGTCAACAGAAGATTCGCTCTTTTGGATCATATACTTGGTGGAGATTTTCACCTGATTAGCAGAACCAAAGGTTTTTACCTCAGGTGCTTCACCAAATTCTTTTGTCAACGATTCACGAACATCGGAAACCTGAACGTTTTTATCAAAACGAACGATATAGGTTCTACCTCCAGTAAAATCGATACCGTAGTTTAATCCTTTAAATGTTAATGAACCAATACCGATAATTATGATTGTTGCAGAAACAACATATAAAACTTTTCTTATACCAATGAAGTTGATATTGACATTATGTAAGAAGTTTTGTGACCATTTATTAGCAAAAAGGATATTCTGATTTCTGTTTAACATCCATTCAAAGATTATTCTAGCAATAAAGATTGCACTAAATAATGATGTTAGAATACCAATGATTAAGGTTGTAGCAAAACCTTGGATTGGACCAGAACCGAAAATGTAAAGAACAACACCGGTAAGAATTGTAGTAACGTTACCGTCAATAATTGCAGAATAGGCATGTTTAAAACCGTCGTTAACGGCAAGCCTTAAGCCCTTTCCTGCTCTTAATTCTTCTTTTATACGTTCATAAATAATAACGTTAGCATCAACCGCCATACCCATGGTTAATACAATACCAGCAATACCAGGCAAAGTTAATGTAGCACCTAATGAAGCAAGAACCCCAAATAGGAAGAATAGGTTGGCAACCAACGCAATATTAGCAACCATACCGGCGGTATGATAGAATGCAATCATGTAGATTAGTACAACAATAAATGCAATAATGAACGAGATCATACCAGCATTAATCGCTTCGCTACCTAAAGATGGACCAACAACTTCTTCCTGAATAATTTTTGCAGGAGCAGGTAGTTTACCTGATTTAAGAACGTTTGCTAAGTCTTTTGCTTCATTAATTGAAAAACCTCCAGTTATTGATGAACGACCACCTTTGATTTCGTTTTGGACTTTCGGAGCAGAGTAAACATAATTGTCCATCACAATAGCAATACAACGGTCGATGTTATCACCAGTCATACGAGCCCAAATTCTTGAACCTTCAGCGTTCATCGACATTGCAACCTCCGATGCACCCTTGCGGTCGGCAATCTCATCGCGTGCATCAGTTATTACACCACCATCAAGAGGAGCTTTGGTTTTATTATTTGTCTTAATAGCATATAGTTCGAAAACACTCTCTGCTTTATCAACTGCTTTTACACCCCAAAGAAGTCTAAGGTCGCGTGGGAAAAGGCTTCTTACCTGTGGAAGTTTTAAGTAACTGTTAACCGTTGCAGTGTCCTTAACATGAGATCTACCTACCATTGCGTAGCCATAAGGCTGTCCGCTACGTGGATCGATGTTTGGACTTAAGATTGAGAATAAAGGATAGTTCTTTGCTGCGCTATTAGCTGCAAGAGAGGTAGAATCTTTACCCTCTTTTTCTTTTAGCATCTTTACAAGATCATCACTTTTCTCGTTTGTTGTTGTCTCTTTTTTATCTGTAGAAGTTTTATTTACATTCTTAGCTTCTTCTGCTAATTTCTCCTCTGCGTCCTTTAGCTCTTTGATTTTTTCATTTGCTTGAGCTAAGAATGGATAAATCTCAGTATTTTCATATGTTTCCCAGAACTCAAGGTTAGCAGTTCCTTGTAGCAGTTTTCTAACACGTTCAGGCTCTTTTACACCAGGTAATTCAACAAGGATACGACCTGAGTTTTCGAGTTGCTGGATGTTAGGTTGGCTAACGCCAAACTTATCGATACGTGTACGGATAATATTAAACGAGTTCTTAATTGCTCCGTCAGCCTCAGCACGAATAACAGCTAAAACTTCTTTATTTGTGGAGTTATAAGATATCTTATCGCGAAGTTCAACGGTATTGAAAATTGCTGCTAATCTAGCATTAGGAGCAATAGATTCAAACGCATTTCCAAATCGAGTAATGAAATCTTTACTTGCATCCATGGTTTGAGCCATTTCAATAGCTCTTAGGAACGAAGGATCAGTACTGTAATTTGAAAGTGACTTTAATAGGTCAACAACCGATACTTCGAGGGTTACGTTCATACCACCCTTTAAGTCCAAACCCAAATTGAGTTCGCGCTCTTTGCATTCCTTGTATGTGTACTTACGAACCCAAAGAAAGTTGTAAGCTGTTTCTGTTGCTACTGAATCTAAGTAGTGAAATTCTCTTTTTGAATCACCTTTAGCATAAGCTTTAGCATTCTTTTCTACCCGCTTTGTTACATACGTAAATGAAAGCTGGTAAACGCATACCAGCGCTAATGCAATAGCAATAAACTTTATCGCACCTTTATTCTGCATCTGTTCTCAGTATTAATGAATTGAATATTTACTTTTTTCCGAAAATTATCGGGCAAATATATTACTTTTTTTCAGATATGATACAATAGCCATCAAGCTGCAATTAACACTTTATTTTAATGACATATTGTAAAGAAGAAAGTTGGTTAAATTAATTAGTTGATATAAAGGATTATAAATTCTTTTCCTTAACCGAAACGGTTAAATATTTCTTTTTAAAGTTGATTCGTTTAACATGCTTTAGTAAAAAATCACAACCAATCAAACCTCCAATTCTTTTCCCGGTTAGCTTTGAGTAAACTTCATTAATTGGAGTCAAATCAGCAGTTAACGATTGAATATTTTTGAATTTTATCTTTTCAAGTATTAATACAGGAATTTTATATAGCTCAACTGGTATTTGTTCCGCATTTAAGCCTGTGGCAATTGGCTCTTCGGACATATTGGTGATTTTAATAAGTTTATCAGCATAGCATTTATCTATAATTGTTCTCGAAGCGCCGGTATCGATAATAAATGTAATTGAAGTTCCATCAATTCTGCCATCAACTACAATATGATAGCTATGATTCTCAAGTTCGACTACTTTAAAAGGAATTCTTACGATCATAATAAAAGTGTTAAGTATCCAAAAATAGGTCTTTATTAGTATTGAATTGTAGATTTCGCCTTAAAAATCTACAATTTGTTTTCGTTTTTTTGTTTCAGCGTTTACTATTTCTTTTAAAGAGTACATAGATTATATTGAATTTGGTATATTAGAAGTTCCAAAATGTCTAATTACTAAAAAATTAGAAGAATTTTTATAATAAAGTTTAATTAACCGATGAGATACTACTCCCTAACAACTAAACTCTTTCTGTACTCAATGGTTTTCTGCTTTACAGGGGTAGTAATTGTTGGGGCCTATTCCTATTTTGCGGCAAGGGAGGCACTTATCCTGCGTACCTATCAACAGCTTTTATCGTTAAGAGAGGAGAAAAAAACAAGAATTGAAACGTTCTACTCAGAAAGGATTAGGGATTTAAGTCTTATTTCATCCCAAAAGGATATAGTTGATTTAATTAAAAAACTGAGGAATACTAAGGGAATAAATATTACCAATAATAATGACTTAATAAACCAGGATTTATTTAGATACCTGATTAACACTAATGCATATGCAAGTCTCTCGTTTGGACTTCCAGATGGTATATTCCATTCGTTTAAGATAAATCTAGATAGCAATTATTCGGCTTATTACACTACAAACATTCAAAACACAGGGCTTGCTGATATTTACCATAAGGTTATTAATCTGAAAAAAAGCACTATTGGTGATTTAAGGAAAGGCGAACTTGAAAACGATTACTCGTCTTTTATTGCTACTCCTGTTTTTGCAAGCGATAGCAGTTTGCTTGGGGTGGTTTTTTTGGAAATTTCATATACAGCTATTAATAGTATAATTGCTGAACAGATATTTGATAAAGGGTTGGGTCAAACCGGAGAGGTTTACCTTGTTGGTAGTGACAATCTTCTTCGAAGTTCATCAAGATTTTTCGAGAAATCGATACTTCAAACTAGTTGTAATCTTGAGATAGTTGCAAAAGCCCAGAACGGAGAGTCGGGGTATAAAAAAGCCTATGATTATCGAAACCATAAGGTATTAAGCGCATATGGCCCTGTAAATATCACTGGTTTAAATTGGGTTATTATTGCTGAAATTGATTACGATGAGGCAATTCAACTAATTCTGATATTAGGGCAAAGGATTCTTCTAATTAGCCTTATTGTTTTCATTTTTCTTACTCTTGGGGTTTACTTTTTGAGTAAAAGAATAACAGCCCCCCTAGTTCGCCTTAAGCAAGCGGCTAAAAGCCTTGGCGATGGTCGCTTTGAACAAACCCTTCCAATTGTTCAACATAATGAGATTGGCGTGCTAACGCAGGTTTTCAATAAAATGATTCTTCAAATAAATCAAACAACGAGTAGCCTAAAGGAGCGAGAGCAGCGATTAACCCATTTCTATAAAGCAACCATTGATGGAATTGTACTCCATAAAACAGGTTCTCCAGTTCTGGTGAACGATGCACTAAGTAACCTTACTGGATATTCAGAGGAAGAATTGATTAAGAAATCACCTATGGATTACCTTTTGGTTGATGAGGATATATATTTAACTGCTCTACAGAACTCCGTTTACTCTTTTGAGGCTATACTAAAAACGAAAACTGATAAAAAAATACCAGTTGAAGTTCAAAAGAACAGGGTTCTATTCCATGGACAGGAAGTTGAATCGCTTGTAATTAGAGATATTTCGCGACGTAAGGCTATTGAAGCTGAATTGCAAACCGAACGATTGCGACAAATGCGCTCGGTAATTGATGGACAAGAGCAGGAACGGCAACGTTTATCGCGCGAACTGCACGATGGGCTAGGGCAAACACTTGTAGCCATAAAGCTTAAGCTAGAGAGTATTCCCCTTGACGGTTTAGGTGATCAGCGTAAAATGGTTGAATCGGTCAAGCAGATGTTCAACCAAACCATCGAAGAAACGCGGAGGATGTCAAATAACCTAATGCCAGCAGCACTTACAGAGTTTAGTTTGGCAGTTGTACTAAGGAATCTTTGCATGGAGGTTGAGTCAAATTCAGGAATAAATGTATCATTGGTTATTGGTGTGTTGCCCGAATCGTTTAACCAGCTTCTGAAAACATATGTGTATAGAATAGCTCAAGAAGCGTTAAACAATATTGTGAAACATTCTGGAGCAACAAGAGCTGTAATCTCTCTCTTCTCTGACATTTCGAAACTCTATTTGCATATCGAGGATGATGGGGTAGGGTTTGATACAACAAAGGATTTTGAATCTGGAAACGGTTTATATAATATGAAAGAGAGGGCTATACTGTTAAATGGCAAGCTTGAAATACTGAGTTCGAAAGGGAACGGTGTTAAGATACAGGCTGAATTTCCTATATTTCCAAAACAAAAAGGGTAGTAATGGCTAAAATAAAAGTTGCTTTGGTTGATGATCATCAAATTGTGAGAGATGGAATCCGTTCACTTCTTTCAGGTTTAGATGATATTGAGGTAATTATTGAAGCATGTGATGCAAGGTCAATTCTCGAAAAGCTCAAGGATATTAAACCGGATGTGATTATAGTTGACATTTCATTACCCGAGATGTCGGGGATTGAATTAACCAAAATTATTACAAACGAGTACCCTGCAATTAAAGTAATGGTTCTCTCGATGTACACCAACCAGGAGTTTATTTTTAACGCAATTAAAGCTGGTGCAAAGGGCTATCTTCCTAAGAATATTACTCGCGATGAGCTGCTTGAGGGTATTCGTGAAATCTATAGGGGGAACGAGTACTTCAGCAAGGATGTGTCGAACATTATTTTAAAAAGCTACTTAAAGCAAGTAAAGGACCCCGAGCGTTTCGATTCGTTGCAGGAGGAGAAGCTTACCAATCGCGAACTTGAAATATTAAAGTTTGTTGCTGAGGGTTATTCCAACCAGCTAATTGCCGATAAGCTATTTATCAGTGTTCGCACCGTTGAGTCGCACAAAAACCATATCATGCAAAAGCTTGAACTTACCACTACGGTTGATCTGGTTAAGTATGCGCTTAAGAATAAGATAATTGATTTGTAGGTATAAGGTTTGCATAAAATAAAATGCTTAGAGTTTTCTATCTAGGCACTAAAAATATTCTAAGTTTAAGCACTTACTTTAAAAGCATCTCAAAATCCATAGCCAAAGGCTTTCCTTTCTCAAAATCGAAAAGAGTGAGTCTTCGCATGTTGTAGTAGAATTGCCAGAAATTGCTTAGTGTATTGATATATTGTTGCTTGGCTTGATCCCTCTAAGACTGGGTTGTTTTTACCGTTTCTTTACCTAAAACCTAATCGAAAATTGGAATTTGAATATCCACTTTAAAGGCATGAATAAAGTTGTAAAATATGTAATTATAATTAGCATAATTATTAAAATATACGCTGGCGAAATATTTAAGAAATATAGCAATAAATTGAGACCAATGATGCTGAAAACGAATTTTTATTATCTTTAAGAAGATTTAATTGTAGAATGAAATTTGGTCAATTCATCAATTTTGAAAATAATTATAATAAAAGTTTAAATTATTGTCTGCAAAGAGGAGCGGACGTTAAATTCGAATTAAAATGAAAAAGTTTTTATTGATTTTTGTAGTAATTTTTGCATTAAGATTGGTTGCTAATGCTGATAATCATGATTGTAGAAGTGTAATGTATGGAGAATTTATTAGAGGAACAGTATGTATATATGTTAATTCGGAGGGACACATGATTGCTTCTAACAATTCTGACCGCGATGTTACGATATACGTATCTTTTGGAACAAGAAAAGGTTCTTATTCAATCCCCTCTGGTAAAGATAACTACGATTGTGGGAAAGTGGCTACAGGTGATAATGTTAACTGTTCGATAACTCGCGTAGAATGCCAATAACCCTTAACCTACTATCTTAATTGTCTTAATGCTTGCTTTAACTTTGATTCATATTGAATAATTAGGAAATAGTAAATCTTAGTCTGAAATTGAAAATACAAGTAACAAAGGGTTTACAAAATATCTAATTCATATACTCCTAATTTAAAAAAATGGTTGCCAAAACAAACTGAAACAATAAGTGACGGTGAGACAAAAAGATGGCATCCTTGTTACTGTAATTTTAATAATTTCAGACTAAACAAAACAAAAGGTTGTTTTGAATAATTGCCCCCTAAAAGGTTGTGTGCCAATTTTTTTTTGGGGGGCAATTACTTATCAAATAAAAGATTTTTAGATGAAAAAGTTTATACTTATTTTAATTGCATTAACTGGCTTAGGAACTAGTGCTAATGCACAATTAGGAAATCAAGATATTAGAGATGCTGGTCGGGTAATTAAAAGTAAAGAAATTCAAAAACCAGACCCTTATGGAAAATTAAATAGTGCAGGTGTTTTGGATAAAATTATTGTAATTAAGGTTGACCTTTGTGAAAAAGGAACAGGTGAACGATTTGTAAAAAAAACTGTAATTGGATTCATAAGTTCTTCAACTGGCTCAAAACTCAATACATTTGATAATGACAGTCAGTTATTGTATCAAAATTTTTATGGAGGATATTTTTCTGAAGACGAATACTAACTTTAAAAAATTGTCAAAAATGAATAAGATATGCATAATCATGCTTGTATGTTGTTTTTCTATAAATCTTTATAGTCAATCAGTAACATTAACTAGGCAGAATAATACTGAAGTCATAGATTTTTTTGGTACGACTAAAGTTTCACCTCAAATGGCTGATGCCGTAAGGCAAAATATTAAAGAGACAAACGAACCCAACACATTTCAAAAATCCATAATTTGTGATTTTGTTTTTGATAATACTTATAATGGAGGAAGAGGAAAAATCTGGAATATTACAGATGATTTAATCAGAATGGAAGTTACTTGTAATGATTGTGAAAACATAAAAGAAAACCCATTAATAATAGAGGTGAAACCAAGAACATTTAGCAGAATTATTTTTGAGCGTTATGATAGTAATCAAAATCTTATTATAGGATATATAAAATGCAAGGTTGTTAGATAATTTTTTGCAGTCTAATTTCTGAAACATCTACCACTAAGTTCGGTGGGTGCTTCAATATCTTCAGAGTTTTGAGCTTTTAGTTCACCTGTAAATGTAACTAATACCTCGAAAAGACCTGAACTTACCTTTGTGTATTGTGGTGCTACCTTACCAGCATCTTTTGTTCTAAAGGCAAAAAAAGAATAATAGATAGTTGTGCTAATTTTTTTTTATTCTATCAATCACTTTTTTAGCCAGATCATTAGCTTTTGCTTGATTTTTACTTTCGGAGTAGATTCGAATGATTGGTTCAGTATTCGATTTTCGCATATGAACCCATCCATCCTCAAAATCAACCCTCAGGCCATCCTCTTTATTAAGAGGATAATCTTTAAACTCTTGTTCAAGCGATTTTAGTATAGTATCGGGGTTAATTCCTTTGGTAAGCTCAATTTTATTCTTGGAGATAAAGTAGTCGGGGTATGTTTTTCGGAGTTCCGAACATTTTTTCTTCGATTTAGCCAGATGGCTTAAGAATAAGGCGATACCCACTAAAGAATCGCGACCGTAGTGAAGTTCTGGGAGTATAACGCCTCCATTTCCTTCTCCTCCTATTACTGCGTTTACGGCTTTCATCTTGGTTACAACGTTTACCTCTCCAACTGCCGAGGCAGAGTATTTCATGCCATAATTTTGGGTTACATCACGTAATGCGGCAGTACTCGATAGATTTGAAACGGTATTCCCTTTTTTAATAGATAGCACATAGTCAGCAACCGAAACTAAAGTGTATTCTTCACCGAACATTGAGCCATCCTCATTTACAATGGCTAATCGGTCAACATCCGGATCGACAACAAAGCCGACATCGGCTTTTTTCTCAACCATTACTTTTGAAATTTCGTGAAGATGCTCGGGTAGGGGCTCCGGATTATGTGGAAACTCTCCAGTAGGATCAGTGTAAAGTTCAATAACATCCTTAACTCCTAGAGCATTAAGCAATCGGGGAATTGCTATGCCGCCTACAGAGTTAACACAATCAATGGCAACCCTAAAATTGGCGTTAGCAATTGCCTTACGATCAACCAAATCAAGGGCAATAATTTTTGAAATATGCTCATCGAGGTATGAGTATTCCTCCTCTAAAACGCCTATTTCATCTATCTCCGGGAATGAATAATTACCTTTTTCAGCAAGTTCTAAAACTTTTTTTCCATCCTCATCTAATAAAAACTCACCTTTGCTATTTAAAAGTTTTAGGGCATTCCACTGCTTTGGATTGTGACTAGCAGTGAGGATTAGCCCACCATCTATTTTCAACCCTATTACAGCCATCTCAACTGTTGGCGTTGTAGCCAACCCAAGGTTGATGACATCAACTCCGCAGCCCATCAGTGTTCCAATAACGATATTGCTTACCATTTCACCCGAAATTCTGGCATCGCGACCAACAGCAACCTTGCATTTTTTCCCTTTGTTTAATTGTTTTAGCCATTCAGCGTAAGCTGCTGTGAATTTTACAATATCAATTGGTGTAAGATTCTCTGAAACTGCACCTCCAATTGTACCGCGTATTCCTGAGATTGATTTAATTAATGTCATCGCTCTTATTTCTTAATTTGATAGCAAAGTTTAGAAAAGATTTTGTTTTTCCAAAAGGATAAATTACAACTCATATATTTTCTACATTTGCTTTTTATAAAATCGACTTTCATGATAAGGGCTGAAAATATTGTTAAATCGTTCGGAAATCTTACCGTACTTAAGGGAGTAACTATTGAGCTACCTGAGAAAAAGGTTGTAGCAATTGTAGGCCCTAGTGGAGCAGGGAAAACAACTCTTCTTCAAATTCTTGGTACGTTGAGTAACCCTGATTCAGGTAATGTTTATATTAAAGGTGAGAATGTTTTCTCATTAAAAGATAAGCATCTGGCTCGTTTCAGAAATCAACACATTGGATTTGTATTTCAGTTTCACCACTTATTGCCTGAATTTTCAGCTCTTGAGAATGTTTGTATTCCAGCATTGATTGCTAAAAAAAGTATGGTTGATGCACAAAAAAGGGGTAAGGAGCTACTTGATTTTTTGGGGTTATCAAGCAGGTTCGATCATAAACCTTCACAGCTATCAGGTGGCGAGCAGCAACGAGTTGCTGTTGCCCGAGCTCTTATAAATGATCCTTTTGTGGTTTTAGCCGATGAACCATCGGGGAATCTGGATTCACAGAATCGCGATGAGCTTCATAAGCTTTTCTTTACCTTGCGCGACCAGATGGGGCAAACTTTTATTGTGGTAACACACGATAAAGATTTAGCTCAGATGGCGGATCTACAGCTTACCATGAACGATGGACGATTTGTGTAATGGTGTTAAAGGATAAAGTGTTACTTAAAGAATTTTTAGAAGAGAAGTACAAACTTTACTCTAATCCAAAGTTCATTACCGACGACCCAGTCCAAATCCCTCATCGATACACGAAAAAGGAGGATATTGAAATAGCCGCATTGTTTGCAGCAACACTTGCCTGGGGCAATCGAAAGATGATAATTTATAACCTAGATAGGTTGCTTGCAAAGTTTGGTGAATCACCTTACGAGTTTGTTGTGAATTTTAAGAAAAAAGATGCTGAACGTTTTGATGATTTTGTTCACCGCACTTTTAATAGCAACGATTGTATTCAATTTATCAAAGTTTTAAACGCTATTTATAAATTTGAGGGTGGTTTAGAAAAGGTTTTTACCGTTGGCTACTGTAAGACAAAAAGTATTGATTCAGCAATAGATAATTATAGATTAGTTTTTGAAAAGTATTGTTCTTATCCACACGCTATAAAGCATACACCCAATGTAAGTAAGGGGTCTGCAGCAAAACGGATTAACCTATTCCTGCGTTGGATGGTAAGACCATCAACCGAAATGGTTGATTTTGGATTGTGGAATGCAATTCCAACAAGTTCGTTGATGATGCCGCTAGATACTCATTCAGGCAGAGTAGCAAGGACGTTAGGTTTAGTGAATATGAATCAAAACGATTGGAGAACTGTGGTTGAATTAACTGAGCAATTAAAAGAATTTGACCCCCCCGATCCTGTAAAATATGATTATGCCCTATTTGGGCTGGGGGTTTACGAAAAGTTTGGTTTATAATGGGTAGAAGCTACTTTAGATTTAAACAATTTTTAATAAAACAGGAAGGTGCCGCAATGAAGGTAGGCACCGATGGCGTGCTTCTTGGCGCTTGGGCTGATGTAGAGAATGTTACTTCAGTTCTTGACATCGGTACTGGCTCAGGGGTTATTGCATTAATGATTGCACAACGTTCTAATGCTACAGTTAGAGGTATTGAAATTGATTCTGCTTCTGCATTACAGGCTAAACATAACTTTGAATCATCCCAATGGAGTAATCGATTAAGTATCGAAAACTCTTCTCTTCAAGAGTATGCAAAGGGTTACGATCAAAAGTTTGATCTAATTGTTTCAAACCCACCTTACTTTAATAAATCCCTTAAATCGCCATCTCAGGAAAGAACCCTAACCCGCCATACCGATGAGCTTCCAAATTCTGATCTGCTTGAAGGTGTTCATAAATTGCTAAACACTGAAGGTAGATTTTGCGCCATATTTCCATATATCGAAGGCAATATCTTTATTGCAGAGGCCGTAAACTATGGTTTGTACTGTAATAAAAAATTGTACATCCAATCAAAACTCGATAAACCAATTATTAGAATACTTATTGAATTTTCGTTCACCAAAAAGAAGTTGATCGAAAACACTCTTTTTATTCATACTCCTGATGGGGATTATACTGAAGACTACAAAGCGCTAACAAGTGATTTTTATCTGGCTTTTTAAATAAAAACCCGCCAATCTTTAAGTTTAGCGGGTTCTAAGTACTATTTATCGAAATCTATTTTATTTCCTCTTCCTCCTCAATAAACTTAACACCAAACTCCTCTAATTCTTTTAGAATTGGGCTGTACATCGCAGGTTTTGTAGGAACTATTACTCCCTTTTCGGCAATTGCGCCTGTGAGCAACATTTTAACTGCAATTGCCAATGGAGTTCCTACTGCAATAGACATGGAAGTATGAACCGTATCTTTCCCGATAATTGCCATCGAAGATTTTCTTAAATATTTTTTCCCGTTAAGTTCGTATTCAAAAAGGTGTTGCATTATGGTCATGTCCTTATCGTTTGGATCTAGAGATAGTTTTTCTTCCATAATCCTTTGTAGGATTTGAGCCGGACTCGCGTTGGTCATTCCAACTTTTTTATCTTCGAAAATGCCTAACCATTTTAGTTTCTCGAAAACTACAGGATCATTGGCTTCAGCTATTTCGCGCTTAATCTTTTCTTCAACAGATAGCTTTTTGTCGTACGCTAGGAAACTATTTATAAATTCTCGTTTAGTAAGATTCTCGCTATTGGGAATTTTATAAGTATCATCTGTTGCTCCAAGTTGAACAAATACATTCCAAGCTTTACAATATCCAACCTTACGTAATGTCCCCCTCATAAGAGTTTGAACATCATTTAAACCATAAATCTCACGGTATTTTAAGGAGTCCCTGTTTGAGTACATCTCAAAATCACCATAGTTCAATACAGAGTATATCCTTGTGCGGGAATATAGCCTATGGTAGGGAATAAACTTATATTGACCATTTTCTAAGAATTGGGCTACACCTTGTCCTGCAAGAACAACATTCCGAGGATTCCACGTGAACTTGTAATTCCATGGGTTATTATCACTTTCAGGGGCAACAAGACCACCGCATGTGCTTATAAATCCAATCAATTTTCCACCATTGTTTCTAATCTCATCAATCTCTTTCATTGCCGACATGTGGTCAATGCCCGGGTCAACTCCAAGCTCGTTGAGCAAGCATAAACCCTTCTTTTTAGCTTCAGCGTCGAGTTCCTTCATAGCATCGGATACGTAAGAAGCGGTAGCCATATGTTTACCTTGACTTACACATTCCTTGGCAACTACCGGATGTAAAAAAGCTGGAAGCATCGATACTACTACATCAGCCCAAGCAACCTCATCCTTTAGCTGTTGTAAATTATTGATGTCAAAATGAATAGCGGAACCTTTTGGGTGATTGTTAACCTTTTTATTAGCCAATTCAAGAGAAAGATCACCAACTTTTACTTGCCAATCCAAAGAGGTTGCATGGTCAAGAAGGTATTTAATTAAATCGGATGATGATAATCCTGCCCCAATTACAAATATCTTTTTCATATCTTAAAAATTAATAAGTGACTTTTTAAACTTTGCTAAACTAGTAAAAGTAATATTTACAAAAAATGATTTTTGTTCTAATTAATTTGCACTCGAAAAATCTATAAAATAAAAGTTGATACGAGTTATAAACATTCGTTTCGTGGAGTGGAAGATTTTAATAATTTTGTTTCCTTACGTTTTCTTAAAAACCCAGTAAATTGAGTGATTTTAACGAGAGCACGGTTGTAGAAACCCCATTAATGAAGCAATACTTTAGCATCAAAAGGAAACACCCTGAGGCTATTCTTTTGTTTCGCGTGGGAGATTTTTATGAAACCTTTGGCGATGACGCAGTTAAAGCATCAGAAATCCTTGGGATTACTCTTACAAAGAGAGCCAATGGAGCCGCTTCTTCAGTTGCGCTTGCTGGGTTTCCACACCATGCACTCGATACCTATTTGCCAAAGCTGGTTAGGGCGGGTCAGCGGGTTGCAATTTGCGATCAGCTTGAGGATCCAAAGTTAACCAAAACAATTGTAAAGAGAGGGGTTACTGAACTTGTTACTCCTGGGGTTTCGTTTAATGAGAATGTTCTTGAACGTAAGGAGAACAACTTCCTAGCTTGTGTTCATCTCGATAAAAAGGCTGCAGGTATTGCTTTCCTTGATATTTCTACCGGAGAATTTTTTGTTGCCGAGGGTTCATTTGACTACATCGATAAGTTGCTTAGCAACTTTAACCCTAAGGAGGTTTTGGTTGAGCGAGGGAAATATCAAACTTTCATCGAGCAGTTTGGTTCAAAATACTATGTTTTCAAACTCGAAGATTGGGCTTTTAATGTCGATAGCGCCAAGGAGAAATTGTTAAATCATTTTCAAACCGCTTCTTTAAAGGGCTTTGGCGTTGATACCCTTATGCTTGGAGTTACTTCGGCTGGCGCAATTCTTTACTATCTTGATATTACTCAGCATAACCAAATTAATCATATCTCGTCTATCTCAAGGATTGATGAGGATCGTTTTGTTTGGCTCGATAGGTTTACGGTTCGTAACCTTGAGCTGTTCTCAACCTACAACGAAGGAGCAAAAACGCTAATTGAAATTGTTGATAAGACCATTTCCCCAATGGGTGGTCGTTTGCTCAAACGCTGGATGGCTTTCCCGTTGAAGGACATCTCATCAATTAATGATCGTTTAAATGTTGTCGAGTTCTTTTTAAAGAATGTCGAAACTAACGATTTGCTGATTGAAAAGTTGAGAGAAATAGGGGATTTGGAGCGCATTATCTCTAAGGCAGCCGTTGGAAGAATTACTCCTCGCGAGATGGTTCAACTGAAGACATCTTTGGAGACTTTAGTGTTTGTCAAGGAGATATGTGAAACCTCAAATGAGCCAACTTTACAGCGAATAGGTGAGCAAATCAACCTTTGCACTCGAATTAGAGAAAGAATTGGCAGGGAGATTGTTTCTGATCCACCAGCGTTAATTGCAAAAGGGGGAGTTATTGCCACTGGATTTGATCCCGATCTTGATGAGCTAAGGAATATTCTATTTTCTGGCAAAGATTATCTTGTAAACCTTCAGCAACGCGAGATCGAAAGAACGGGTATCACATCATTAAAAGTTAGCTTTAATAATGTTTTTGGATACTATATTGAGGTTCGAAATACCCATAAGGATAAGGTTCCACCAGATTGGATTCGAAAACAAACCCTTGTTTCAGCGGAACGTTATATAACAGAAGAATTAAAAGAATACGAGGCAAAAATTCTAGGTGCTGAGGAGAAAATTCTTCAAATTGAGCAGCGATTATTCCAAGAACTCGTTTCGAGTTTAGCAGAATATGTAGCTTCTATACAATTAAATGCTTCATTAGTTGCCCAAATTGATTGCTTACTTTCATTTGCAACCTGCTCTAAGGATTATAATTACTCAAAACCAAGCGTAAATTCGACTAATGCTATTGATATAAAACTAGGTAGGCATCCTGTAATTGAACGGATGCTACCTGTTGGCGAGGAGTATGTTGCTAACGATGTTTACCTAGACGATAAGGAACAGCAGATAATCATAATCACTGGGCCAAACATGGCCGGTAAATCTGCACTGTTGAGGCAAACTGCATTAATTGTGCTTTTAGCACAAATTGGATCATTTGTACCTGCCCAAAATGCTTCGATTGGGATTGTCGATAAGATTTTCACTAGGGTTGGTGCTTCTGACAATATTTCGCTTGGCGAATCAACCTTTATGGTTGAGATGCAGGAGACTGCAAGTATTTTGAACAATCTTTCCGATAAAAGCCTAATATTACTCGATGAGATTGGTCGCGGTACATCAACCTACGATGGAATCTCAATTGCTTGGGCAATTGTTGAGTATATCCATGAGCATTCTACTGCAAAGGCAAAAACCCTTTTTGCCACCCATTACCACGAGCTAAACGAGATGGAATCGACATTTAGTCGGGTTAAGAACTACAATGTTACTATAAAAGAGGTTGGCAATAAGGTAATTTTCCTAAGAAAGTTGGTTAGAGGCGGCAGTGAGCATAGCTTTGGAATCCATGTTGCCCGAATGGCTGGAATGCCACCCCGTGTTGTAAAGCGTGCAGACGAGATATTGTCTGAAATGGATAATTCTCAACAGGGTCAAACACATCACAAACCTGTTGATGAGCTGGGGAAGCATCGTGAGGGTTACCAGCTAAGTTTCTTCCAATTAGAAGATCCTGTACTTAAACAGATTAGGGATCAAATCAAGCAACTCGATATCGACAATCTTACCCCTGTTGAGGCGCTTAATAAGCTCAACGAAATCAAACGAATATCCGGGTTGTAGTTGTGTTGCCGTTCTGCTGTATATGGGTTAACGTAAGCTCGATGTAAGTTGTCATTCTGAGTGAAGCTAAGAAACCCTTTAGGGTTCGATAAAAGCAATCAATTACATAAATGTACAGATGCTTCACTTCGTTCAGCATGACAATTTGATTATTGAGTATCAGTGCACTACTTTTAGTTCGTAAAGATGCTAGATTGCTAATTATTAGATTATCAGCAGGATATTTTGTTGTTTAAAAATAGCAACACAAATACACTGCAAAACAGCATTACATTTTTCTATATAGATTCAAACTTTTTTTCAACATTTTATGTTTATGATAAACAGTTGTTTATGCCATATAACAATGTTGTAAAGCATAAAAAACGTTAAACAAGTGTTTTAAAACATAAAAATTGCCTTATATTCGCCCCGGATTCAATGCACTTAATTATGATTAAAAAAGTATTGATTGCGAACAGAGGCGAAATTGCCGTTCGCGTTATTCGCTCGTGCCGAGAGCTTGGAATAAAGTCTGTGGCAATATATTCCGATGCAGATAGAAATGCAATGCACGTACGCTATGCCGACGAGGCATATCATATTGGCCCATCTCCATCAAAGGAGAGCTACCTAAACGGCGACAAGATTATCGAAGTAGCTTTAAGCTGTGAGGCTGATGCAATACACCCTGGTTATGGATTCCTTTCAGAGAATGCAGATTTTGCTAAGAAATGCGAAGCATCAGGAATAATTTTTATTGGTCCTAAATGGGAATCAATTGTTTCAATGGGCGATAAAATTTCTGCTCGTCAGAAAATGATTGAGGCTGGAGTACCTGTTGTTCCAGGAACTCAGCAAAAGATTTCAGATATAGAAACGGTAAATAAAATTGTAAACGAAATAGGGTTACCAATTATCATTAAGGCATCTGCTGGTGGTGGTGGAAAAGGGATGAGGCTAGTTCGCAAACGCGAGGAGCTTGTTTCTGCAATTCGTATGGCCCAATCCGAGGCATTATCATCATTTGGGAATGACACCGTTTACATTGAGAAATACTTAGATTCTCCCCATCACATCGAATTCCAGATTCTTGCCGACAAGCACGGGAATACAGTTCATCTTTTTGAACGAGAATGCTCTGTTCAACGTCGTCACCAGAAGATGATCGAAGAGACTCCATCGCCATTCATCACACTGGAATTAAGAGAGAAAATGGGTGAAGCAGCCATTGCTGCAGCCAAAGCTGTTAACTACGAGGGTGCTGGAACAATTGAGTTCCTGGTGGATGCAAATCGTAATTTCTACTTTTTGGAGATGAATACCCGTTTGCAGGTTGAGCATCCAATCACCGAGCGTACAACAGGTATCGATTTGGTTAAAGAGCAGATATATATTGCGTCAGGCAAAAAAATTTCGTTTACCCAGGAAGAGCTAATTCAGTTCGGACATTCTATTGAGTGTAGAATATCTGCTGAAGATCCTTTTAATAATTTCATGCCAAACCCGGGTACCATCAAGCATATCAGCGAGCCGAACGGTTTAGGGATTAGGACCGATGGTTATGTATATGAAGGTTATGAGATACCAATGTACTATGACCCGATGATTACAAAGCTGATATCTTGGGGTAGAACCCGCGGTGAGGCAATTGAAAGGATGAAACGTGCCCTGTTTGAGTATAAGATTACAGGCGTGAAAACCTCGATTAAATTCCTTGAGAAGATAATGGAGAATAAGGATTTTATTGAAGGAAACTACGATACGCATTTCATCGAAAAACACCTAGAAGAGCTTCTAGATATCCATAACGATCCTCACCCAACTACTACTGATATGGCTATGATAGCAGCATATATCGATTATACCTCAAAACTTGAGAAACTTGCAATGAGCGACTTTACTGTTACTCGTCGTAACGAGAAGTGGAAAGAGTACGGTTTAATTAAATCTATTCAACGATTCTAAGCAGATTATGGCACTAGATATTAAGATTGGCGATAGAATCGCCAACGTTCGCCTTGTAAAAAAGGATGGTTCAAAGGCAACCATCGAGGTAGATGATAAACTTTACGATGTGGATATTGTAATGGTTGAGGAGGGCGTCTATTCAATAATACACGATGGTAAGTCTTATAATATTGAGATGATTCAGGGCAATAGCCCCAAAAACTACTTTGTTAATACTTACTACTCATCGCTTGAGGTCGATATTATTGATGCGCAAAGCCGCTACCAGCAAAACCGAAACAAGGATGGTATCCACAGCGGCGATAAAATTATTTCAACCCCAATGCCCGGGAAGATTGTTCGAATCCCTGTAAAAGAGGGCGATGTGGTTGAAAAAGGTAGCACTGTTATTGTAATATCGGCCATGAAAATGGAGAGTGAATACAAATCACCTACCGATGGCGTTGTTAAAAAAATCTATGTTAATGAGGGGGATACAATCAATAGCCATCAACCCCTTGTTGAAATCGAGTAATCCCTTTAACTATGAAGACTTTAGAAGAAAAATATAACCAGTTTGAGCAAAAAATAAAGGAAGCCACACTGGGTGGCGGTGATGAGCGTATTCAGAAACAACATGATGCAGGCAAATTAACTGCCCGTGAACGTATCCTTGAGCTTTTAGACAAGGGAACTTTTAATGAGTTTGATATGCTTGTAACCCATCGTTCCAACGATTTTGGGATGGATAAAACCAAAACTCCCGGTGATGGTGTCGTAACTGGATATGGTAAAATTGATGGAAGATTAGTTTATGTGTTTGCCTATGATTTTACCGTATTTGGCGGAACTCTAAGTCGTGCAAATGCTGATAAAATTATTAAGGTTCAGCAGCTAGCCCTTAAAATGGGAGCACCTTTAATTGGACTTAACGACTCTGGTGGTGCTCGTATTCAGGAAGGGGTTCAGAGTTTAGCTGGATATGCTGAGATTTTCTATAACAACGTTCGTAGTTCGGGTGTAGTTCCTCAAATCTCTTGTATTATGGGACCTTGCGCTGGAGGCGCTGTGTACTCCCCAGCACTTACCGATTTTATAATTATGGTAAAGGATACCAGCTACATGTTTGTAACTGGCCCCGATGTAATTAAAGCTGTAACCCACGAGGATGTTACAAAAGAAGAGCTAGGCGGTGCAATTGCTCATAACTCAAAAAGCGGTGTTGCACATTTTGTAGCAGAGAATGACGAGCAGGCTGCAATGCTTATTCGTGAGCTAACAGGATTCTTACCATCAAATAATATGGAGGAAGCCCCTGTTGTTCCTACTAATGATGATAGTCGACGTGAGGATGAAAGCCTTCAAGCCCTTATCCCCGTTGATCCCAACAAGCCATACGATGTAATCGAATTGGTTGAAACGGTTCTCGATGATAAAAACTTTCTTGAGGTACAGCCTCATTTTGCAAAGAATATTGTTGTAGGCTTTGGCCGATTGGCTGGACAAACCGTTGGTATTGTTGCAAATCAACCAGCGCATTTAGCAGGAGTTCTCGATATTGATTCATCAATAAAAGGTGCTCGCTTTGTGCGTTTCTGCGATGCATTCAATATCCCACTTATTACATTTGTAGATGTTCCAGGGTTCCTTCCCGGTTTAACTCAGGAAACCAATGGTATTATTAAGCATGGAGCAAAGCTCCTTTATGCTTTCTCCGAAGCCACAGTGCCAAAGCTTACAGTTATAACCCGTAAGGCATATGGTGGTGCGTATTGTGTAATGTCGAGCAAGCAGATTGGAGCTGATATTAACTTTGCTTATCCAACTGCTGAAATCGCTGTAATGGGAGCGGAGGGTGCTGTAAATATCATATTCAGAAATAGCCTATCAAACGAGGATGATCGACAGGCTAAAATTGAGGAATATCGCGAAACCTTACTTAATCCTTACAAGGCAGCCGAATTGGGCTATATTGATGAGATAATTTACCCAAAGCAAACAAGGTATAAGTTGATTCAGGCACTTGAGATGACACGGAATAAAAGTCAGCAATTGCCACCGCGTAAGCATGGAAATATTGTGTTGTAAAAAGATAAAAGATTGAATTTTTAGAGTAATGGAGAAAATGAATTTCGTTTTTCTCCATTATTTCATTACTCAAAGACTCCAAATAATCAGTTAATTAAACAATTTGAATATTTTTTTTCGATTTTATGAACAGATTTTTTGGAGATATTAATAAATGCTATATTTTTGCATCACCAAATTTTAATGCGAAAGTAGCTCAGTTGGTAGAGCATAACCTTGCCAAGGTTAGGGTCGCGAGTTCGAGTCTCGTCTTTCGCTCCAAAGCAAAGTTCAAAGTTTCCTAAAGCTTTGAACTTTTAACTTTAAGGTTCTAAGATTTAATGCTCAATAGGTGGAATTAGTAGGCACGTCACGCCAAAGGCTTGATGGCTATTGCGGATCAAGAGCATTTGATGATTTTTATAAGTTTTGCCCGGGTGGTGGAACTGGTAGACACGCAGGACTTAAAATCCTGTGGCCATTGCGGCTGTGCGGGTTCAAGTCCCGCCCCGGGTACGAAAGGCCTCGAGAAATCGAGGCTTTTCTGTTTTATTCCATACTCGTTTCACTCTTTATCGTTTTTTTGTTGATATTTACAAATCACAAAAAAGCACTCTACTCTTATGGAGAAAAAGTACATTCCTTTTGATGTTATTGAGAAATTCATGGTTGAAGTACTTGTTAAATCAGGTATTCCAAATGATGATGCAAAAATAATTGGTGATATTCTGGTTCAGGCCGATAAGCTTGGGTTCGATTCTCATGGGGTAAACCGGTTAAAACCTATTTACCTCGATCGCATAAAGGAAGGCATTGTTAACCCCGTAACTAATTTTAAGGTTGTTAAAGAAACACCTACTACAGCGGTTATCGATGGGCAGAACGGAATGGGACATGTAATATCCCATAACGCTATGAAAATGGCAATTGATAAAGCCAAAAAGTTTGGAATGGGTATGGTAGTGGTTCGCAATTCAAGCCACTACGGATTTGCTGGACATTACGCTTTAATGGCTGCAAATGAGAATATGATTGGTATTACCGGCACCAACGCGCGTCCTTCTATTGCACCCACCTTTGGGGTTGAGGGTATGCTTGGTACAAACCCAATGACTTTTGGAATTCCAACCGATGAAGCATTCCCATTTCTACTCGATTGCGCTACATCAATTACCCAAAGAGGGAAGATCGAACTGTATGCCCGCGAGGGTAAAGATATGCCTAAGGGATGGGTTATCGATAATAATGGTGAAAGTAAGACCAATTCTCAGGAGGTATTGAAACAGTTTATTGATGGTGAAGCAGCATTAACACCACTTGGCGGAGTGGGTGAGGAGACTGCGGGTTACAAGGGTTATGGGTATGCCACGGTTGTCGAAATTCTCTCTGCAGCCTTGCAGCAGGGGGCCTATATGAGGATGTTGACCGGTTTTCAGGATGGGAAAAAAGTGCCATATAGGTTAGGTCATTTCTTCATTGCTATAGATGTTAACGCGTTTGTAGATCCTGAAGAGTTCAAAAAGACAACAGGCAATATTCTAAGGGATTTGAGAGGATCAAGGAAGATGCCCGGCCAAGATCGAATATATACAGCGGGCGAGAAGGAATATGAAACCTGGATAGATAGAAAAGATAAAGGTGTTCCCTTTAACGATGAACTTTTAGCCGAATTTAGGGGCATTTGCAATACATCTGACTTAAAAGAGTTTCTACCTTATTTTGAAAATTTGTAGACATAAATGAAAAACAAAAGCCTCTGAAAACAGAGGCTTTTGTTTTTATAAGGCTGTACCTTCCATTGATTTCTCGAGTTCACGGGCTTGATGCAAAAATTCTTCAACGTTCATCTCTTTAAAATAGAGCATTCCATGGGTTGCCCTAATTAAAGGTAAATCGTTTTGGTAAAAGAAGTTTTTACCTAAAAGTAGTTGAATATCCTTGAGCTGTTCAACCCAGATCATTTGCGCTAGCTCACTAAATTTTCCATCAAGTTGGTAGCTGGGGAATGAGGCATCTACTTGACTTAGGTAGCAATGGCTAAACGAGCTGTTCAGCAGGGATAGCGCATTTAGCGACACTGGAACAATAACATTTGCCTCTGATGGATGGAATTTGAACCACACATTTCTATACCCCCATATTCTTAAATGGGATAAATCTTCTTCTTTCTGCCATTCTCTAATTGCATCAGCAATTGCTTGCAAAACCTTATAATGTGTATCAGGGCCACTTCCTTCGGGATCGAGGGCTAAGCTGATTACCGTTGGATGAATATCCTTGATAAGCTTTAGAATTGGCATTACGTCACGGGTTCTATCAGGTTGCTCTGTGAAAATATCACCTGTGTAAAAACCAAGTCGAAGGTGATGAACATTTTTAACCTGAACTCCGTAATGAGCCCAAACTAGCTCCTCTTCAAACTCTCTTATCATTCCTTTGAGAACTTGAATTTTTGGAGGATTCTTTTCACCATCATAGCTATTCTTAAGAGCCGAAAGAATTTCATCAATGCTGTCTAATAAGGCTTGCTTGTTCTTTACTCTATATATCTCAACGATTGAGCGAACAATCCGATGGCACAATCCCCTTCGGCAGCCACGAGGATCTCTTGCCGCAACCTTATTTAAATAATGGTATACATCTTTGTCGCGCTTAATTTGATATCCTTCATCAAAGAAATCGGGGTATTCAATCATCTCAACCTGACCAACCTCAATAAACTCTTTAGTGTCAATCAAAACATCTTTAATAAATGAGTTGGTTACAGCGGTAAAGCCAGATGTTAAAATTGAAAAATGAAATGCATTAGAAGCAGAGCGAAGCTGTCGGTTAATATGTGGTAGTATTCCCAGCATTATATCATCATGATGTGGTCCTGTATGCAAGAATACCTGATTTTGCTCAGGGTTGTAACCCTTTTCAAGTTTCCTTTTAATTGATTCTACTACTCCGTTTACAGTATCATCGTTAATATTTGGAATCAACCTACAGTATTTGTCCTCCTTTAAATCCTCAACAAGAACATGATGCCCGTATTTGTTAATGGTTTTACATAGGTTGATAACTGCTCGTTCTGTTTTCTCTTGGCTCCAATCACCCGTTTTATAATACCTGTCAACACTATCGTTTAGCTGCGATGCGGCTCCGTTGGTAAGGTAAAACCTACTGTTTTTTAGTTTGTGTAAGGATGTTGCGGGGTAAAGGTTAGATAGTTCGCCATCAAGTGCATTTTTCACAACATCAGCTTTTGCTTCACCCGCGGCAATTATAATTGCTACAGCATCAGGGTTGTAGGTAATTGTTCCGAGGCCAATTGTAATAACAAGTCGATTCTTCGAAATTTCAATTCCTCCTAAATCACCTGCTGCCACCGCTTGGGTTTCGAAGTTAGTAGCAGTTAACCTTGTTGTTGAGAAATGATCTGATCCCTTTGTATTAAAGGCAATATGGCCATCGGGTCCAATTCCTCCTAGAAAGAATCCAATGCCCCCTTTCTCTCTGATTTTTTGCTCGTAATCAACACACCAGTTGTCAATCATAAATATCGACTGCTGTTGCATTCGCTCAAAGTCAGTTTTGCAATCCCGATATCTTAACGATAGGTCAACCTTACTATTTGGAAAGATTTCAGAAAAGTGTTTTCCTTCAGCAAGAGGAATCTCATCGGAGTTTATTAGCTGTGCTTTATTGAGGTCTAGCCCAAATCCCTTGATATAGAAATTAACAACATAATCATAGAAGCTGTTATGTTGCTTGGATGATATTGGGTAAAACTCATCTATTTGAACAAACTGCAAACCCCTTAGGTCGGGCTTTTTGTTTACAGAAAGATTGTACTTTGCCTTTATTTCTTCTACTTGTTTTGAGTTCCAATTATCTAAAATGTACTTTGTCCATTTTATAAAAAACTCTGGGGTTTTTCCTGTAGGCAAGCTAATTATTCCGTTCGGATTTTCAGACGCCCATTCAATAAACCGCAACGATGTTAAGAAGCCCAGTTTGGGGAAGTTCTCAACAACGATGTATGGGATTTTTGTAGTTATTTGATCAATTCCTGAAAGGTCAAAAAATGATTTCTCAATACTGGTAAATCCTTGTGTATTCATTGTATATACATTAAAGTGGATAGTAGAAACTATAACTTTAAACGATCCCACTAAAGTACCAAATTTAGGCAATCAAAGGAATAAAAAAGCCCATCCAATTTTGGATGGGCTTTTACACCTAAACCTAAACCTTTTTGTTATTCATAATCTGGAAGCGCATTCATTAGTTTCTGCCTTGAGAAGAAAATTCTACTCTTAACAGTTCCTATTTTTAAATTTAGCTCATCAGCTATTTCTTTGTATTTATAACCCGAAGTATGCATTTGAAACGGAATTCTGAAATCGTCATCTAGTTCCTCAATCTTTTTGTTTATTTCACTATGTGAGTACTGTGACTCAGGTCCATTATTCTCTGATTTACTATTCATTAAGAACTGATTATCGCTAGAATCAAATGTTGTATTCTGCTTTGTTGCTTTGCGATAATTATTAATGAAAGTATTCTTCATTATAGTGAAAGTCCATGCTTTCATATTAGTATCATCGGCAAATTTATCGCGATAAGTAAGGGCTTTTAGATATGTTTCTTGTAAAAGGTCTCTTGCATCTTCCATGTTGGAAGTTAAACTGTAAGCAAATCGCTCGAGATTTGGTTCGAGTCCGATAAGTGCGGTATTAAATTCTGCTTGTGACATGGTTATATGTTTTTAATTATTATTTAGACTAATTCCATATAATTTGTTGAAGCAAAAATAAATCACAATTGAACAAAAACCTAATCAATATAGCTGTTTAGAGTTAATTTCTAAACTTATTCTAAATAATAATAAGCCTTAATGTGCTGAAAAGAGTGTGTGTTTAGACAAATCGTTTAAATTACGTCTAAATAAAAATAGGCTTATTTGTAAAATGGTAAAGTAAAGAATATCAGGCTGCTATCATTTAGCTTGTATGGCCTTAATTTTTTGAGAAAACTGGTTAATTGAAGAAATTATAACTACTTCTTTAGGAACTCTTATCTTGTTTACAATAGACTTGTTTCCAGTAATATACATAACACTTCCTTTCGAACTCTTTTTTATATCCTTTGTAATACCTTCTATTTCGAATTCTGGAAGTGAGGTGCTTATACCGCTAAATATTATGGAAGGTTTAACTGCATTTAATACTTCTATTAGATCATTTATTGGAGTAGATTGCCCAAGGTAGAATGTATTCAACCCCATTTTCTTAGCTACAAAAGCATACATCAAAATTCCAATTTCATGATACTCACCCTCAGGTAAAAAGAATAGAATTGTTTTTGCATTGTTTTTTGGTTCTTTGAGCAATTCATACTTTACAATGATGGTATGTTTTATTATACTCGATACAAAATGCTCATGAACAGGCTTTATCATCCCTGTTTGCCAAAGAATACCAACCCTTTCAAGAAGTGGTAGAATTATTTTTTCGAAAACAACTTCAAGCCCAAGATCATCAATTTTTTTATTAAGATTAGACTTAAAGGCTTGTTGATTGAAGGCGAACAAATTGAGAATGAATGGTTCTAAATCAGATTCTTTAACAGTTGATTCATTGACAGAAATATTAAGAACAAGGTTATTAAGCTCTTCAGGAATTTTTGCTGCTAGTTTGCTTATTCTGTAACCATTTCGAAGTAAGAGTGCAATATTTAGAATCAATTGTACATCGTGATCGTTATACCTACGGATATTTGTATCGGTACGATGAGGAGAAAAAAGACCATATCGCCTTTCCCACATCCTAATTGTATGTGCTTTTATCCCCGAAACCAGTTCAAGCTGTTTAATTGAATAGCTGCTCATGGCTAACTTTTCTAACTAAACAAGTTTAGATATGAGATTGTTCAATATTAAGTAATTATAAAGGGGGAGCGATGAAAAATGTTATTCTCTTAGTTTATGAATTAGCATTAGCCCATCGCGCATTGGGAGTAAAGTATTCTCTACCTTACAATCAGTCTGAACCAATTGATTAAACTCAAGTATAGCCTTTGTGTGTAAGTCGTTCGAGTCAGGATCAATCACCTTCCCATTCCATAGAACATTGTCAGCAATAATAAATCCGCCTACTTTCACCTTGGGAAAAACAGCCTTATAGTATTCTGGATATTCTCTTTTGTCACCATCAATAAATGCTAAATCATAAGTTGTGTTTATTTTAGAGATGATATCAAGTGCATTCCCGATATGAAGGGTTACGAACTTATCAACCTTAGCAAGGTTGAGGTATTTTGTAATAACGTCTTTGAGCTCATCGTTAACCTCAATAGTATCTAAGTGACCATTTGGGGCAATTCCGCGAGCTATGCAAATTGCCGAGTAACCTGTAAAAGTACCAATTTCAAGTACATTTTGTGGTTTATACATTTGGCAGAGCATCTGAAGGAAAAGTCCTTGTTGCCTTCCACTAAGCATTCTCGGATTGTAGGTGGTAAGGTTGGTGAATCGAACCAATTCGGCAAGCACATCGTCCTCGGGTGAAGAGTGTAAAGCAAGGTATTGCTCAAAATCGTTATCGATTCTACCCATAGTTAGTTTATTTGTAGATTAGGGTTGAAAGCTTTTCTGGATTTAGCACTTCGTTTGCTATTTCGAGTAACTCAGATGATGTAAGATTCTCAATTAGAGAATATATAATTTCTAAATTTTCAGAGGTGTTGTAAACCATATAGCTTTTAGCAACCGATAGCATTAAATTCTCGTTGCTTTCAGCAGCAATAGCAAGTTGACCAATCAATTGCCGTTTTGCTTTGAAGAGCTGGAGTACCCCAAGTTTTTGGGTCATTATTTTTTCCAGCTCCTTGCTTACAAGCAGCAATGATTTTTCTAGATTATCCTTATCGGTTCCAAAGTAGATACAAAACAATCCGGTATCGGAATATGGATTATACATCGATTCGATATTGTAAGCGTAGCCATACTTTTCGCGTAATACTAAATTTAAACGAGAATTTAATCCTGGACCACCTAGAATATTGTTCAGTAAATGCATTCCAATCCTCTTTGGATCCTGAAGATCGTATGCTACGTTACCCAAAATGCAATGTGTTTGATAGGTTGACTTTTTTACAACTTTTGTTTGGGGAATGTAGTTTTTGAATTGACTGCGTTGAATTTCACGAAAATTTGGAGTTACCCACTCAAAATATCTATCGGCTAGCCTTTTAACCCTTTTGAAAGATATATTCCCTATTGAGCAAAAGATGATTTGATCGGTATTGTAGGTTCTATTTATAAACCGTTGAATATCGGCTCGTTTAAACCTTTTAATATCCTTTTTTGATCCAAGGATGTTCAACCCAAAGGGATGTCCATCGTAAATCAATTCCTCAAAATCATCAAAAATAAGCTCCGAAGGATTATCCTTGTAAGAGTTTATTTCATCGAGTACTACCTCCTTTTCCTTTTTAATCTCTTTATCGGGGAAGGTAGATCGAAATGTGATATCGGAAATAAGCTCAACGGCTCTATCAAAATGGTCTTTTAAGAATGTAGCATGAATAACAGTCTCTTCCTTAGTTGTGTAAGCGTTTAGTTCACCGCCAACATCCTCAAGGCGACTCATTATATGGTATGCTTTACGCTTCTTAGTCCCTTTAAAGATTACATGCTCAATAAAATGAGCAATCCCATGTTCACTATCCAGTTCATCGCGCGTTCCCGCATTGATAGTTAATGAACAGTGAGCAACAGTAGAGTCACAACGCTTATGAATAACCCTTATTCCGTTCTGAAGAGTGTAAACTTCAAACTCCATTTATTGAAATTTGTGTGCGCAAACCTAATTGAAAAGATGCTAACGAACAAAGTTTTTGTTAAAAAGAGGGTTAATAATAAAGTATAGTTTAATTTTTTAGGCATAAATAATTTGAACCAACACCTTGAATGATAAGGGTAAGATAAATTTGTTGTAAAAAAAAATCATCAGTTTGCGTTAAAGTTTTTGGGATAAAAAAAAAAGTATATATTTGCACCGCATTTGCCACTGGTGCCATAGCTCAGCTGGTAGAGCAAAGGACTGAAAATCCTTGTGTCCGTGGTTCGATTCCACGTGGCACCACCAGAAAAGCCTCAGAAATCCTGAGGCTTTTTTTATTTCTTTTGCACAGAATCCAACCTGAAGATCACCTTTTGATCAAGAATCATATCATAGGCGTCAGGGTTAAGAATGGTGGCAACCCTAAATGCAGTATCAAGAAAAACCAAATCGGCATGCTTTAATATTTCACCAGAGACATTTTGGGTTTGGTATTTATGAATTATTGTATAACCTAAAAGCAGCCCCTTGTTTTTATCGAGAAGATCTGAAAGGCTATCAATTTTATGCTTATCGGCAGTTGGTTTTGATTTTTCATACTCCATTTTATCTAATAGGTAATGTGTAAGTTCAGTCCTTTCATATCGTGGAGTAAACTCATCAAAAGCTATTGGTTTGTATTTACGATAATCCTCCTTATTGTTTTTTACCCAATTGGTAATACTAACCTTTGCTTTTTCTTGCAAAGATATTTCCTGATTCTTTTTTTCCTTAACAGCAACCGTTTGGCATGAAAGAATACCAAAGGATAAAATCAGACTAACTAAAAACAAATGGTTATTTAGTTTTTTCATAGTGGTTAAAATTTGTCTGTACTAAGTTAATAAAATTGAGCTTAGGAATATGACAAAATATGAAAGAAAAAAGGAGCAAATCTGCTCCTTTTTATATTGATCACTTTTTAGAGTATTCAGCAAAGTATTTATAAAATCTTGGAACAACTTCTATTCCTTTGTAAAATATGTCAACCGAAAAGTTTTCGTTAGGGGAGTGAATGGCATCAGATTCAAGTCCAAAACCTAGAAGAATAGACTTTATACCAAGAACATTCTCGAATGTGCTAATTATTGGAATACTTCCTCCGCTATGGTATGGAATTGGTTTCTTGCCAAATACATCAACCAATGCTTGGCTTGCAGCTTTGTACCCAGTTGTATTTGTGGGAGCAACATATGCTTGTCCGCCATGATGAGCAACTACTTTAACCTTTACACTTTTTGGTGCGATAGATTGAAAGTAATCCTGAAATAGTTTCGAAATCTTTTTATGATCCTGATTTGGAACCAAGCGCATCGAAATTTTAGCAAATGTTTTAGATGGAAGAACGGTTTTTGATCCCTCTGCTGTATATCCACCCCATATTCCATTTACATCACAGGTTGGCCGAATTCCGGTACGTTCGATGGTAGAATACCCTTTTTCACCATGAATATCATTAATTTCAAGGGATTTCTTGTAATTGTCAAGGTCGAAAGGTGCTTTTGCCATTTCTGCTCGTTCTTCATCATCAATATTAAGAACATCATCGTAGAAACCTGGGATAGTAATATGATTGTTTTCGTCGTGAAGAGAACCAATCATTTTAGCCAATACGTTAATTGGATTTGCAACCGCACCACCAAATAAGCCTGAATGTAAGTCCTGGTTAGGACCAGTAACTTCAACCTCCATATAAGCTAAACCTCTAAGGCCAGTTGTAATTGAAGGGATGTCCTTTCCAAGCATTGAAGTATCTGAAACTAGAATAACGTCGGCCTTAAGCATATCTTTATGTACTGCGCACCACTTTGTCAAGCTTGAAGAGCCAATTTCCTCTTCGCCCTCTATCATAAACTTTACATTGCAAGGGAGCGTATTTGTTTTTACCATCAGCTCAAATGCTTTGGCATGAATGAATGACTGACCTTTGTCGTCGTTTGCACCACGAGCCCAAATTCTTCCTTCACGAACTTCTGGTTCAAAAGGGCTTGATTTCCAAAGTTCAATGGGATCAATTGGCATAACATCATAGTGGGCGTACACCAATACAGTTGGAAGTTTTGGGTCGATTATCTTTTCACCGTAAACGATAGGATTGCCCTCAGTTGGCATTACCTCGGCTTTATCAGCGCCTGCTTCGAGTAAGGTTTTTACCCAATACTGAGCCGCTTTTACCATATCGGGTTTGTTTTGGCTCAATGAGCTAATTGATGGGATTCTAATCAAACCGAAGAGTTCTTCGAGAAAACGATCTTTATTCTCTTCAACGTATTTTTTAATGTAGTCCATATGTGATTGTGTTATTTTTATAAAAGCTGAGCTAAGTTACATTAGCCCTTTTCATTTTCCAATAGAACTGCAGCCTCCTCAACTTGAATGTAGAAATTTTCTCCAAATGCTCTTATTATCGCATCTTTTAGGAATTTGTATACTGGAAGTTTTAAACTTGTACCAAGTTTTCTTGCTGGTTCGCATACATCCCATTTATCGTAGTTTAATCCGGTAAATGTTTCGTATTTTTTTACCCGGATAGGGTAAAGGTGACAGGAAATAGGTTTACGAAAATCAACCTTTTTCTCAAGCCAAGCCTTTTCAATGGCGCAAAAACTGATTCCGTTTTCGTTTATACAGAATGCACATTCTTTACCTTCTATTAAAGGAGTAACTAAATCGCCGTCACTATCAATAGTTGCAACACCTTGTTTTTTTATTGATTCAATACCTTCAGGTTTTATATATGGTGTAACCTTATCAAGTATATCCTCAAGTATTATAACTTCATCTTGCGAGAGGGGTGCTCCTGATTGCCCATGAACGCAGCAAGCACCCTTACACAACTTTAAATCACAACAAAATTGCTTTTGAAAAATATCTAGGCTAAGTATTTTATCGTCAATCTGAATCATCCTAAATTTTGATTTAATTGCAGAGAACTTTTCCTGTCATCTCCGATGGAATGGGTAACCCCATTATTGAGAGGATTGTTGGTGCAACATCCGATAGAATACCGCTTTCAACTTTTTTATACTTATCCGATACTAAGATTATTGGCACTGGGTTTAATGAGTGTGCCGTATTTGGCGAACCATCTGGATTAACAGCGTAATCGGCATTTCCATGATCGGCAATGATAATTACTGTATAATCATTTGCTTTTGCCGTTTCTACCACATCATGTACACAGCTATCAACAGCCTTTACTGCCTTTGTTATTGCCTCATAAATACCCGTGTGACCAACCATGTCGCCATTGGCGAAGTTTAGGCAAATGAAATCGTGCGTTTTATCCTTTAGCTCTTTAACTATTGCATCTTTTACTTCAAGTGCGCTCATTTCAGGTTGAAGGTCGTACGTAGCAACCTTTGGTGATTGAATTAGGATTCTTTTTTCATTTGGGAAAGCCTCCTCCCGACCACCAGAGAAGAAAAATGTGACGTGAGCGTATTTTTCAGTTTCGGCTATTCTTAGCTGATTCAAACCTGCTTTAGATACAACCTCTCCGAGTGTATTTAAAAGATTGTCCTTTTCATATATAATGTTTACACTTTTAAAGGTATCGTCATAGCGAGCCATTGTTAGGTAATGCAAAGGAATGGTCTTCATTCCATGATCGGGCATATCCTTTTGTGTAAGCGCAATGGTGATTTCACGTAAGCGATCGGTGCGGAAGTTAAAACATATTACAACATCACCCTCTTTTATGGTGCCAATAGCATTATCCTGCTCATCAACTCGAATAATAGGTTTGATAAACTCATCGGTAACACCTTCTTTGTAAGATTCTTCAATAGCTTTAACGATATTTGTGGTTGGTTTTCCAACCCCATGTACCATTAAATCGTAACCTACCTTAACGCGTTCCCAACGTTTATCGCGGTCCATTGTATAGTACCGACCAACCACTGAGGCAATATTTCCGTTGCTTGATTTAAGATGTTCTTCAAGGCTTTTAACAAATCCTAATCCACTCTCAGGATCAGTATCACGACCATCTGTTAGAGCATGAATGAATACCTTTTTTAGGCCATAGCTTTTAGTTAAATCGCATAATTTATAAAGGTGTTTATCCAAAGAATGTACACCACCATCCGATACAAGTCCTAAAAAATGAACTGCTACCCCTTTCTCCTTTGCATAGGTCAAAGCGTTCACCAAAACTGGATTTTGGTCGATTATGTTTTCCTTTATCTCTTTATTAATTCTAACAAGATCTTGGTATACTACTCTTCCAGCACCTATGTTTAAGTGGCCCACTTCTGAGTTTCCCATTTGTCCATCGGGTAATCCAACATTCTCCCCACTTGTAAGTAGTTGAGCGTTAGGATAAGTTGCTGTTAAGTGATTTATATACTCAGGGTGTGCATTGAAAATCACATCTGATTTTTGCTTATTACCGATTCCCCATCCATCGAGAATCATTAGTAGAACTTTTGAATGACTATCCATAATTAGTTGATAAAAAATGTATTATGTAAACAAAAAATAAATCGATAAGGTTCAAATTGGTTGAAAAAACAGCCAAAGTTATCCTTTTTCAACATTTATTTGATGCAAAAGTTTAAAAATTAAAAAAAGATCTTAATTGTTGTAAAATGCCGTTAAATAATTTTAGTGTCTAAAAAATAGGGGGTATAAAATAAAAAATATATAAAAAGATAAAATAAATATAAAAATAAATGGGGGGTATATATAAAAAATATATTTTTGTAAAAAAATAATCATATGGCACATCTAAGATTTAAAGCTATTGAAGAAGCGGTTAATAGAAACCCAGTTCAAACCGAAGTAACATCAACAAGAATTACCGATGTTTTTGGTATTAATGTGTTTGATAGGGAGAAAATGAAACGATGCTTATCCCGCGAAGCATACGAAAGTGTAATCAGTGCAATAGATGAGGGGCGTAAGATCGATCGTAAAATTGCAGGTCAGGTTGCAGCCGGGATGAAGTCATGGGCTATTGAAAGGGGCGCAACCCACTATTCACATTGGTTTCATCCATTGAATGGTGCTACAGCCGAAAAGCACGATGCTTTTTTTACAATAGATAGAAGAGGTGATGCCATTGAGAGTTTTCATGGCGATTTGCTTGTTCAGCAGGAACCTGATGCTTCGAGTTTTCCAAGTGGTGGAATACGAAATACCTTCGAGGCACGCGGTTACTCGGCATGGGACCCAACTTCGCCTGCTTTTGTACTTGAGAATACCCTTTGTATTCCAACTATTTTTGTTTCTTACACAGGTGAAGCATTAGATTTCAAAACGCCGCATCTAAAATCACTTAACGCATTAGATAAAGCTGCTGTTTCTGTTCTTTCATATTTTGATAAGGATGTAAAAAAAGTTTTTGCAACATTGGGTTGGGAGCAGGAGTACTTTTTAGTGGATGAATCGTTATTTAACGCTCGACCTGACCTTGCGCTTTGCGGTCGTACGCTAATGGGACACGCTGCAGCAAAGGATCAGCAGCTTGAGGATCATTACTTCGGATCGATCCCTGAAAGGGTATCTGCATTTATGAAGAACTTCGAGATGGAAGCCTACAAGCTAGGTATACCTGTAAAAACTCGTCACAACGAGGTGGCTCCAAACCAGTTTGAATGTGCACCGATTTTTGAGGAGGCCAACCTAGCGGTTGATCACAACCAATTGCTCATGTCATTGATGGAGAAAATTGCCCGTAGGCATAAATTTAGGGTGCTTTTTCACGAAAAACCATTTAAAGGTGTAAATGGATCGGGTAAGCACTGTAACTGGTCGTTGATGACCGATTCCGGTGTGAACCTATTATCCCCTGGAGGTACGCCAAAAAATAACCTTCAGTTTCTAACTTTCATTGTAAACACAGTAAAAGCAGTACACGATTATTCCGCTTTGTTATTAGGAAGTATTGCAAGTGAGCCCAATACTCATCGACTTGGTGCGAATGAAGCGCCACCCGCAATTATGTCTGTATTTATTGGCAAAACACTTAACAGCGTACTCGATGATTTGGAGCAAAGAATCTCAGACAAGAAAATGACTCCCGACGAAAAGACGGAACTAAAACTGGATATCATTGGAAAGATTCCTGTAATTCTGCTTGACAATACCGATCGTAATAGAACATCACCATTTGCATTTACTGGGAATAGGTTTGAGTTTCGGGCAGTAGGGTCGTCGGGTAGCTGCGCATCGCCAATGATTGTCCTTAACACCGCTGTAGCCGATCAGCTAAACAAGTTCAAAGTAGAGGTTGATAAACTTATTGATAAAGGAGTTAAGAAGGATGAGGCTATTTTCCAATGTCTTCGAAAAGCAATAATCGAATCTAAGAAGATTAGGTTTGAAGGAAATGGGTATAGCCAAGAATGGGTTGAAGAGGCTGAAAAACGTGGCTTGCCAAATCTTCCCGATGCAACGGAAGCCTTTAAAACGTTTCTTTACCCATCGTCAATTAAGCTTTTAGGCGATAATAAGGTACTATCGGAACGAGAGCTTGAAGCAAGGTATGATATCCGTAATGAAATCTTTGTAAAGAAGGTTCAGATCGAAGCACGAATACTAGGCGATTTAGCGATAAATCACATTATCCCAACCGCTATAGCCTATCAGAATGTAATTATTCAAAATGTTAGGGGTTTAAAAGAGCTGTTTACTGATGAAGCAGAATTCAACTCACTTGCCGAAAATCAGCTACAAACCTTAAAGATGATGGCTGAACATATTAAGGAGATTCGCGAGTTAGTGAAGCAGATGGACGAAACCCGAAAGGAGTTGAATTTAATCAACGAATTCCCTGAAAGGGCTCAAAAATACTCCGCAAAAGTAAAACCATTCATAGATGAGATTAGAGACCATATCGATAAACTTGAACTGATTATAGATGATGAGATGTGGCCGCTACCAAAATATCGAGAATTATTGTTTGTTAGGTAATTTTAAATGGGAGGTTAACTCCCATTTTTGTTTCGTTTCTTATTTTCGAAATATTGCTTACTTTTACACTTTCGGTAAACAACAATAATAAAGAGTATAAAGTCGTTTACAATAGATTGTACAAATAGCCATTCTAAAGTTTTGGCAATGAAAAAATATTTTTTGATTATCGTTATTGTTTTTTCTGGACTAAACCTTGTTCAGGGACAAACTGCAAAGCTTCAAAAAGCTGATCAGCTATATAAAGCAGGTGCATATTTTGATGCAATTGATATTTATAAAAACGAACTAGATAAGATTCAACAGGATAAGGTTGAACTATCAAAGTATCTTTATAAGATTGCTACCTGTTATCGTTTAATTGGCAATGCTCGCCAAGCTGAACTTTGGTACCAAAAAGCCATACTACGAAATTGTGCCGATCCTAAGGTTTATTACTACTATGCAGAAATGCTGAAAATGGGAGAGAAGTACGACTTAGCTTTAGAGAACTACCAGAAATACAAACAACTTGTACCAAACGATAAACTTACAGATGTTGGCATTAACTCATGTGAACTTGCCAAAAAGTGGATTGCTAGTCCTTCGGGATACGAGATAACAAACATAAGAAGTATTAACACAAAGTTCAGTGAGTACAGCCCAATGTATGGTTCTTCCGACTATAGTTCACTGTTTTTTACATCATCAAGAACAGGTTCAACCGGAGGAAAGGTTTCATCGGCTACCGGAGAACTTTTTTCGGATATCTATTATACCGAACGTGATAAAAAAGGCGTTTGGAGTGAGCCTAAAAACATTGACGCAAGTGTAAATACTGCTTTCGACGAGGGTACTTGTTCGTTATCGTCCGATTTTAATACTCTGTACTTTACCCGTTGCCGTTTTAGTAAACGCGAGAAGTTGGGCTGTGAAATACTAACGTCAAAAAGAAGTGAAGCAGGATGGCTTGCACCCGAAGCTCTTAAGCTGACTCCCGATAGTATGATTGTTGCCCACCCAGCGATTTCAAACGATGGATTAACCCTTTATTTTGCAAGTAATATTGCTGGAGGTTTTGGAGGAAATGATATTTGGAAGGTAACAAGGAATAGCGAAACTGATAATTGGGGCGAACCAATTAACCTTGGAGGCGATATTAATACCGCTGGTAGTGAGATGTTCCCTTACATTCACCCCGATGGTACATTATATTTTTCATCGGATGGATTACCAGGGGTTGGAGGGTTAGATATTTTCCGCGCAAAACCAAACGATAAGAATGGTTGGACTGTCGAGAATATGCGTTTCCCAGTTAACTCACCTTCTGATGACTTTGGAATTGTTTTTGAAAAAGAGCGAGAAGCAGGATATTTCTCATCACGCAGAGCTGGCGGTAGAGGAGCTGATGATATTTACTTATTCTACCTTCCACCTATCCTGTTCAATATGATTGGTCAAATAACAGACGATAAAACCCAAAAACCTATTGCTCAATCAACAGTTAAGTTAGTTGGTAGTGATGGTGTTATTTCACAATCCGAAACCGGTACCGATGGATCGTATAAGTTTATGTTAAACCCCAATACAGACTACGTAATTATAGCATCTAAAAAGGGTTACCTAAATAACAAGGGAAAGGAAACAACAAGAGATCTAAAGCAGAGCAAAGATTTTACAGTTAATATTCAGCTTACATCAACCGAGAAACCAATTGAGATACCTAATATTTTCTACGATTACGATAAATGGGAGCTAAGACCAGAGTCGATGGTTGCTCTTGATCGTTTAGTTGAAATTCTTAACGATAACCCTAATGTTACCATTGAATTGGGATCTCATACCGACTGTCGCGGTACTCTTGATTATAACTACGATCTATCACAAAAACGCGCCCAATCGGTTGTTAACTACTTAATTGAAAAGGGGATTGCAACAGATAGACTAAAGGCTAAGGGGTACGCTCAATCTCAACCTAAGGTTGCCGATGCTGCAATAGCTGCCCAAAACCCATTTATTCCAGAGGGAACGCTTTTAGATCAGAAATTTATCGATACACTTGATAACGATAAAAAGGAGATTGTTTACCAAATCTCTCGTAGAACCGAATTTAAGGTTCTTCGAACCGATTATAAGACAACAGGGAAGCAATAAACATTCTTAAAAATAGATTCAAAGGAGCTTTCGGGCTCCTTTTTTATATATAATGAACTAAATTTAGAATGAATCGCTTAGGGTTTCTTGCAGTTTGTTTAATTTGCTTGACCTTTAAGGTGCAGGCTCAGCGATATTTTGAAGTAAGTACCGTTGATTCTGCTCAAATAAAAGTTTTCCCTGTCGATAAGCCCGAGGATGCCGATTTACTTGTATTTTATGTTTACGAGATAAAGGATGTTACTAAAATAGGATTATGGATGCAGGTATCGGATAAGAAGTTGGCCAACTTTTACCTGATTTTTGTTGATGATGAAAAGATATCGAACCTCAAAATTTACCTTGTCGACTCCCCCGAACAAGCCGTTTTAAAGAACGAATCCAAAAAGGATTTGCTGAAATTGGATGGAGTGCCGCAATGAACTCTTAATGGGGTATAAAAATGAGAATGATAAGAAAATGAATTAACATTTTAGTATTGCTATGAATTGACGATTTTATATTATTTTTAAAGTCATCCTTGGAATAGTTTTTGTATACCTATATTTTTTTTAGTGATATAACATGTGACTTTTTAAAATAAATGTTTAAAAACAAGTACTCATTATTTACTATAAAGTCTTTAATTATGAAGAAGGTTTTAATCTTTTTATTATTTGCACTTAGCTTTCAGGTTATTTGCAATTCTCAGGTTGTTAATAGTTATGATAGGCTAATTCAAACGAAACAGCGAAATGTTATTGGTAATTCTAAACAATTTCGAGCACTTGATTTGGGAATCTCATTTCAAAAAACAATTCAATCAAACGATACGGTTTTTTACATTAAATTTCATTTAACAACTTCAGAAATTGAAGAGAATAACGAAATTTTTATTGCGAAGAACGATAACATAACTTTTATATCAAAAACCGGTAAATCTGTCGTTTTAACTGTTCATAAAGACATAAGAATGGATGTATTACATACTGAAGAACCATTTGAAACACCAAAGTACTACTATAGCGCTACATTCTATTTAAAGCTTAATAAGCAACAGCTTAAGGAAATAGGTTCAGAAAAATTTTACACATTAACAATAGCCTACAAAGATTTAAAAACAAATGAAGCTAGAGTTGCAACTTTTTATTCACCTAAATTATTCACTAGCCGATCCTTTTTAAAAAAGGATATTAGGAAGCTTATGTATACACCAATAAACAGTTTTAATTATAGCGAGTAATAAAAAAGTGATTAGAGCAAACAATTAGGCAGGCACGGATTTGTAATCCGTGCTTTTTTGCGATTATCTAATTCCAAAAAAAAATCTCCGAATAAAGCGCTTTATTGTTATGTAGAAAATCATTTATTTAATAATCTATGTTTTTACTAAATTTGCGTGAATTTAAACCCAAACGATGACAAATACCTCCCGTTACAACCAGCGCGGTGTATCCGCATCAAAGGAAGATGTACATAACGCCATTAGCGATCTTGATAAAGGGCTATTCCCAAAAGCGTTTTGCAAGGTAGTTCCTGATATTTTAGGAGGGGATAACGATTATTGCGTGGTTATGCATGCCGATGGTGCAGGAACAAAATCATCGTTAGCATATCTGTACTGGAAGGAAACCGGTGATATGTCGGTTTGGAAAGGTATTGCACAAGACGCAATTGTAATGAATCTTGACGATCTACTTAGCGTTGGGGTTACTGATAAAATTTTGCTATCATCGACAATAGGTCGGAACAAAAACCTAATACCAGGAGAGGTGATCTCTGCTGTTATTAAAGGAACCGAAGAGTTCTGTGAGCAGATGCGTGAACTCGGTGTTGGCATTACCCTTACAGGCGGTGAGACTGCCGATGTTGGAGATTTGGTTCGTACGATAATTGTTGATTCAACAGTAACTGCACGAACTAAAAGATCTAAGATTATCTCGAATGGTAACATTCAGGATGGGGATGTTATTATTGGGCTTTGCTCTTATGGTAAGGCTAAATATGAAGGTGAGTATAATAGCGGAATGGGGAGTAACGGATTAACCTCTGCTCGACACGATGTATTTGCAAACTATTTGGCACCGAAATATCCCGAAAGTTATGATCCAAATGTTCCTAAGGATTTAATTTACTCTGGAAAGTATAAGTTAACCGATGATATAAAGGAGATTGGATTAACTGCAGGAAAAATGGTACTATCGCCTACAAGAACTTATGCTCCTATAATCCGCGATGTACTAGCAAACTATCATCCGGTTATACATGGCCTAGTCCATTGCTCGGGTGGCGCTCAAACCAAAGTAATGAACTTTGTACACAACTTACATGTTGTTAAGGATAATCTGTTCCCTGTTCCTCCTCTTTTTAAAATTATTCAGGAGACATCAGGAACCGATTGGCAGGAAATGTATAAAGTTTTTAATATGGGGCATCGATTTGAAATCTACGTTTATCCAGAGTTTGCCGATGATATTATCTCGTTATCCAAGGAGTACGGTATAGATGCTCAAATTGTGGGTTATTGCTCTGAGCATCATGGTAAGAAGTTGACAATCAAGAGCCCATTTGGAGAGTTTACTTACTAATAGATTTTATAATCATTTTAAATATAGTTACCTTTGCGCGCAATTTTATAAGTGCTATGGAAGATAATTCAATACTTAAAAGGCTTGAGGGTCTTAGACATAAATTCGAAGAGATAGGGCAACAGATCACCGATCCGGCTGTTATTGCTGATATGAAACGCTATATAAGCCTTAACAAGGAGTACCGGGAGCTTGAGCCAATTGTTGAGGCTTACGAAAAGTACAAGAATATACTAAGCAATATTGACTCATCGCGTGAAATCCTTTCAACCGAAAAGGATGAGGAAATGCGAGAGATGGCCAAATCGGAGCTTGAGAATCTTACCCAAGAGCAAACCAAACTGGAGGATGATATTAAGTTCCTTTTGCTTCCTGCCGATCCACAGGATAGTAAGAATGCCGTATTGGAAATTCGTGCTGGCACAGGTGGTGATGAGGCAAGTATTTTCGCAGGCGATTTATTTAGAATGTACACAAAGTATATTGAGAATAAAGGATGGAAATACGAGGTTACAAGTATTTCTGAGGGAAGTGTTGGCGGATACAAAGAAATAGTCCTAAATGTAACTGGTAACGGTGTTTATGGTGTTTTAAAGTATGAGTCAGGGGTACATCGCGTTCAACGTGTTCCACAAACCGAAACCCAAGGACGTGTTCATACATCTGCAGCAACTGTAGCGGTTCTTCCCGAGGCAGAGGAGTTTGATATTGATCTTAGGACTGAAGATATAAGAAAGGATACTTTCTGTGCATCCGGACCAGGAGGCCAAAGTGTAAATACAACCTATTCTGCAATAAGGCTAACGCATATCCCATCTGGAATTGTTGTTCAGTGTCAGGATCAAAAATCGCAGCTTAAAAACTACGACAAAGCGCTTGCTGAGCTAAGAACAAGGTTGTATAACCTCGAGTATCAGAAGTACATGGATGAGATTGCGCATAAGCGCAAAACTATGGTTTCTACAGGCGACCGCTCAGCGAAAATTCGTACATACAATTACCCCCAGGGTAGGGTTACCGATCATCGTATAAACCTGACTATGTATAATCTATCCGCAATTGTAAACGGAGATATTCAGGAGATTATCGACAAACTTCAGCTTGCTGAAAACGCTGAAAGATTGAAAGCAGCTAGCGAAGAATAAAGCAATAACCATGACATCCGATCAACTATTTGAGCAGATAAAAAGGAAGAGAAGTTTTCTTTGCGTTGGATTAGATACCGATCTTTCCAAGATTCCTCCGCATCTACTTTCAACTGATGATCCCATTTTCGAGTTCAACAAGGCAATTGTTGATGCCACTGCTGATTTGGCCGTTGCCTTTAAGCCGAACCTTGCATTCTATGAAGTTCATGGAGCTGCCGGTTGGATTAGTTTACAAAAGACAGTTCGTTATATCAGAGAAAATCATAAGGATCTTTTCATAATTGCTGATGCAAAACGGGGCGACATCACCAGCACTGCAAAGATGTACGCTAAAACATTTTTCAATAGCCTCGATTGCGATTCTATTACTATTTCTCCATATATGGGAAAGGATTCTGTTTCTCCTTTCCTTGAGTACAAGAACAAATGGGTTATTATACTTGCGTTAACCTCAAACGAAAGCTTCTCCGACTTTCAGATGATCGAAAACAAAAACGGCAAGCGTCTATTCGAAGAGGTTATCAAAAAAACGATGCAATGGGGAAATGTTGATAACACTATGTTCGTAGTTGGTGCAACAAGGGCTGAACTTTTTCAGGATATTCGAAAAGTGGCACCCAACCATTTCTTATTGGTTCCCGGAGTAGGGGAACAGGGCGGAAGCCTACAGGATGTTGCTAAATACGGAATGAATAGCAAATGCGGACTGTTGGTTAACTCATCCCGTGGAATAATCTATGCCGATAAAACCGAAAAGTTTGCTGAGGCAGCAAGAAATAAAGCCTATCAGCTACAGCAAGAAATGCAGCATATCCTCGAAAAATCAGGATTGATTTAATTTGTTTGATTTTTTAATATCATCCTAAGCCTACCTGCCGTTAGGTAAGGCTGGCAAGCAAAGGATCTAGTTTGTAGATGCTTCTCCGGCAACTGCCGGATCAGCATGACATAAATGATTCAAAATATTAGTTAGTTTCTTTAATGTTTGTTGTTACTATCAACTATCAACAAACAACGATCAACTTTCTAAATTTTCTTCAGTTTCCATTTTCCTCTAATAAAGAAGATCATTGCAGTTATTGTCATTGCTGTTTCGGCAATAACAATTGCATAGTAAACCCCTCTTTCCTGCATTCCAAATTTGATAGCAAGAATGTATGCCAAAGGAATCTCAAATAGCCAGAAACAGAATATGTTTATAATCATTGGAGTAATAGTATCTCCAGCTCCGTTCAACGAGTTTACTAGTACCATTCCAAACCCGTAGGATATAAAGCCAATGCTAACAATCCTGAGGCATTCAACACTTTTACTTACAACATCAGGTTGTTGAACCAACAATCGTATTACAGGTTCAGTCCAAATAATTAGGATTAAACCGATAATTCCAAGGAAAATGGCGTTAGCAATTCCAGTTGACCAAACCGATTTTTCTGCTTGTTTAGGTTTATTTGCTCCTAAGTTTTGCCCTACAAGCGTGGCTGCAGCATTACTAAGACCCGAAGAAGGCAGTAGTGCAAAAATTATTATTCTTATACCAATAGTATAGCCAGTTACCGCTAAACTACCAAACTCGGAGATAATCCTAACCATCACAACCCAGCTAGTTTGTCCAATAATTAGCTGAGAAATACCTGCAGATGAAATTTTAATAAATGATACAATCTGCTTAAAATCTGGTTTAAGGTCTTTTAAGTACAAACGGATTCTGCTACTCCCTGCAAAAAGGGTGTAAAGCTGTATAAGTACCCCGGTTCCTCTACCAATATTTGTAGCAACGGCTGCTCCGGTAACACCAAGTTCAGGGAAAGGTCCAATACCGAATATAAGTAGAGGGTCAAGAACTATATTAATTAGGTTAGAGATACATAATACCCTTAAAGCAATTGCAGCATCACCGGCACCACGGAATATCCCATTGAGAATAAATAGGAACATTATTGTTAGATTACCACCAAGCATTAATTTGGTATAACCTCCATGGTTTGAGATGGCCGTATCGCTGGCGCCCATTAACTTTAGAAGGCTATCGCTAAAAATAATACCTGTTAGTGAGATGAGTATTGCTACAATTCCAGCTACAAGCATCGCCTGAAATGCTGCATTTGCTGCTCTTCGAGGTTTTTTCTCTCCAATACGCCTCGAAACCATAGCCGTTGCCGAAATGGCAAAGCCAATACCGAATGCATAAACCAATGTGAGTAGCGATTCGGTGAGTCCTACAATTGAAGTTGCATCGGAACCAAGTTTGGAAACAAAGTAAATATCTACAATGGTGAATATTGACTCCATCGACATTTCGAGTACCATAGGGATGGAGAGCAGTATCAATGCTTTCCGAAGGTTAATTGAGGTATAGTCGACCTCGGTACCCTTTATTGCGTCGGAAATATTATTTATAAAAGATTTTATTTTATCTAAGTAGTATATATAATTTTTACGTTTCATGTCGTTTTCGTTTTCGGTGTTTAACATGTGATTTAGTAGTTTGTAAATTGACTTCAGCAATAAAGTCGAATGTCGATAGCACGACAACTGAATTGAAAACAGTAGGTTTCATAGGAAATCCTCCAAAATTTAAATTGTTAGTAAAATGTTTGATTTAAAAATAAAAAAGATAAAAGCGGGTATGAAAAGTGGAACTCCTTAGCAGGTGGCCAAGGTCATAGGGTTAAATCGATCCACTCGAATAAGTTTCATTGTAGTATGAATACGTTACAATGCAAATGTAAGGAGAATTTGAAAATAGCAAGCAATTTTACTTTAAAAGATTGACATAAAATGTTTTTGGTTACCTTTGGTATAGTATTTAATTTATTTTTATATGAATATTCCAGATTGTATAAAATTTACTAATGATAACCCAATTTGCTACTTAGCAACGGTTGAGGGAGATCAACCACGTGTCCGCGCATTAGGATTCTGGTTTGCCGATAGTACAGGATTTTATTTTCAAACTGGCGCTGTAAAAGATTTCTACCATCAGCTAAAGAAAAACCCTAAAACCGAGGTTTGCTTTTACAGGCAAGAGGGCATGATTGGCTCTATGCTTCGCATTTGTGGAAGCGTTGAGTTTATAGATGATAAGAAGTTAAAAGAGAAAGTAATTAACGATAGGCCCTTTCTCAAAGGGTTTGGGCTTACCCCTGAGAGTCCCGGATTAATTATTTTCAGAATCGCCCATGGACAGGCTCATTTCTGGACTATGGAGAATAATCTTAAACCAAAGGAGATTATTGAATTTTAATAGTAAACAACACCTATTTCTTTTTTGTTAGATTATTAAATTTAAAGCCATGACAATTCTAAACTATTTCGATCACCACGATAGGAAAGCTGCAAAAGAGCATTTCCTCCATTTAATTCAAATTGCTAATGCTGATGGGGTAATTGATGACCCTGAACTTAAAATGCTTCATAAAGTAGGAAAAAACCTAGGGTTAACCGATCCTGAGATTGATGGTATGATTGAATCTAAAGACTCAAAGGTTTATAACCCCCCATATGAACTTGAGAAACGCTTTCATATACTTCATGATGTTGTTGCAATGGCCCTTGCTGATGGAGTTCTTTATGAGAGTGAGAAAAGGCTAATCAGAAAGCTTGCAATTGCTTCGTCTTTTAAAAGCGAAGAAGTTGAAAAACTAATCAACCTATTGATCAATGGTATTAAGTATGATAAAAGCGTAGAAGCTCTTTTTGAAACCTTTAAACAAGGTAAATAGTATACCTGCAATTAATCATATTTTCATTAAAATTTTCCGCACTTCATTTGCTAGCAATAATTAATTTAGTACTTAGCTGATAAATCTTATATTTCTGTAGTTAAAAGATTATCAAACATCGATTGTTTTTTAATTAGCACTTTATTTAAAGTAAGATTGCACCATTATCATGTGAAATCACTTATATGAAATTGGTGCAGTTTAGGTTCAACGTTTTTCCACAATTTCTTGCAAAACGTTTCAATCTATTTCTCCTTATTATCATTGCTTTTTCAGCGCTTGGATTGTTGCTGAATTCATTCTCAATGGATGACGATTCAGATGCAAAAATTGTTGTGATTAATGAGCTAATGGCATTGAATTCTGCAACAATTGCCGATCAAGTTGATGTATACAATGATTGGAGATTACTCTTCAACAACTCTGAAACCGCTACCAACCTATCAGATTACAACTTATCGGATAATGACAACTCTATTATTAAGTGGGAATTTCCTTACAGAACAACAATCGAAGGTAATGACTACCTAGCTGTTTGTGCTGATAATGATACGTTTCAAACAGGTTTGCAAACTTGCTTTAAACTCTCTTACACACGTATCTCAAATGGGACTACTGCTACTTATTACACAGATAATGAAAACGCTTAAATAGCTAAATAATTATGAGAAGATTATTAATAGTTTTTGTTGCAGTGCTTTGTGCATCAACCATCTTCGCTCAGAAAAAGAGTATTGTGAGCAATAAGATTAAAAGTGTAGTGGTGTTTGAGAATAAGGTTGATAAAAGTAACAAATCAGTAACTAAAAAAGAGACGGAAACCAAGTTTGATACAAATGGGAATACAACTGAAGAGATTGATTACAAAGATGGGAAGGTAAATAAGAAAACTACTTACCAGTACGACGAAAACGGGAATAAGATTAAAGAAACAGAATACGATGTATCTGATAAAGTGATTAAGGTTTCTGAATATAAGTACAAAGGAAATCTTAAGGTTGAGAAAGATGTTTATGATGCAAAGGGCGTTTTGAAATCCAAAAAGACATATCAGTACGAGACATACTAATATTTACAACAGTGAAACTCGAGGAGGTATTAAATATATATAAACCAATAAGTCTATCGGAAATGGATGGGTTTGAGCTTATGAATCGTATTGATACAAAATATATATTTCCTTCTAAACTCTTACCTAAGCTGCTATCCAGTATTTCTGATCACTACCGAATCCTTGAAATTAACGAGATTAGAGATTTTCCTTACAGTTCTACATATCTCGATACTCCTAGTAATTTGTTTTTTAACCAGCACGTAAGAGGCGTTTCAAACAGATATAAGGTTAGGTATCGGGTTTATGAAACTACTGGACAATCTTACCTAGAAGTGAAGTTGAAAAACGTTAAAAACCGTACAATCAAGTGGAGAATCAAGAATAGGTTAAATAGTGAACTTGATGAAAAAGCATTACAGTTTCTATCATCCTATATTCAGGATACGGCTTACTCAATAGAACCGGTTCTTTCCAATCGGTTTCATAGAATTACGTTGGTTGGAATCCACACCAAGGAGCGAATCACATTCGATCATAATATTCAGTTTAACAATAAACAGGGTGGTTTAATAGATCTACCCTATCTAGCTATTGCAGAACTAAAACAAGAAGGTAAATCTGTTGAATCAACATTTTTATCAATTATGAAATCAATGATGATTCGTAATTCAGGTTTTAGTAAATATTGCGTTGGTTCAATATTGTTAAAGGATATGCAAAAGGCAAATAAAATTAAACCTAAGATAATACAGCTTAAAAAAATTGAGAATGAAAATGTTATTCTTACTGCTTGATAAAATCAAACTTTTTGATGTTGAGATAATTGATGTTGCTGATTTTGCTGAGTTTATACTGAGACTTTCGCTAAATGTGGTTGTGCTTCTATTGCTAGTACGGTGGATATACTACTCAGTAACCAAGCGAAAGGATTACCTATTTACCTTCATTCTAGTAGGAACAATCATTTTCTTGCTTTGCTATTTACTAGCAAACGTTAAGCTACAGCTTGGATTTGCACTGGGACTTTTTGCAATATTTGGTATTATTAGGTATCGAACCAACCAGATGCCAATTCGCGAAATGACCTACCTCTTTTTGGTAATATCCATCTCGGTTATTAATGCTCTTGTAAATAAGAAGGTAGGTGTTGTGGATGTAATCTTTACTAACGCAGTTGTTATTATAATGACCTGGGGCTACGAAAAACGTTGGCTTCTTAAGCATGAGTCAGTAAAGTCAATTATTTACGAAAAGATAGAGTTGATTAAACCTGAAAACTATGCCAAACTAGTTGAGGATTTAAAGTTACGAACGGGGATTGAAGCTATAAATCGTGTTGAGATAGGGAAAATCGATTTTCTCCATGATACATGTAAGTTGAAAATATATTACGAAGAGAATACAAACCAAGTTAATATGTCAGACAGCTATAATAATGGCATCAATAATAACAATGACGACGATTAAAAATATAGTTTTTGTTTTCATGTGGTGGGTTGTTTAGGCGAAAACTCTGCTGGGGGACTTCAAACCCTGGTGGGGTTTTCCATCTTTTTGTTATTTAAATTAGGGTGATTATGAAGAAAGTGGTTTTAGTTACAATTGCATTTTGTTTTGTTTTAACCAGCATCTATGGTCAAAGTAAAATCGATAATGGTCTTTGGGGAACAATATCGCTTGAAAAGCAGTTTACAAAAAAGTTTTCATTTCAAGTTGATGAAGAAGTTCGTTTTAAGGATAATGTTTCACGGTTAGATTTACTTTATTCTAACCTTGGATTCAGCTACTCTTTTCTTAAAGGCTTTAAATCGGGTATTTACTATCGCTTAATCGAAAAGTATACCAACGATAATGATTATAAGTTCAAGCATAGGTTCATGTTTGAATTATCATATAAATACAGAATTTCTTCAATTTCATTCTCTTACAGAAGCCGCGTCCAAACCAATATTAAGGACTTAAATAGCTATTGCAGTACTAAGTATGCTTGGTACTGGAGGAACAAGTTCGAGGTAAAGTATTCTTTTAAAAGGTTTTCACCCTACTTGGGAGCTGAATTTTACTATCTGATTAGCAATCCTTGGAAAGAAGATATTGATAACGGTTGGTACAAATGGAAACCTTTTATAGGGTTTGATTACAAGATAAATAGTAGAAACGAGTTTGGAGCCTATTATCTACTTAAGAGAGGAATTGACGTTGATGATTCGAATGATGTTAACGTAATTGGGTTGAGATATAAGTACACCCTTCCTTATGAAAAACAATAAGTTTAATGTCTATTGAAAATGTTTACGCGTAAGTATTTTATTCCTGCTATTTTTGTAGCAATTGCTTTAATGGTTATTGTATTGCTAATATCATTTAGCAATTTTCTTCCTTCGCAATTCTTACGATCCAAAAATTCAGCTAAAAAAATCGAGAAACCATATTTTGCAATTGTTTTTCCTCAGGATAGGGTCAACAGAATTGACTTGATTATTAAACCATCTGATTGGGAGAAAATATTAAGCGATCTTAAATCCAATTTTGTAGAGCCAAATGATAATATGAGGCAAGGGTTTATGCCTCCTCCAATGGATAGTCCCGATTCTAGTGGGTATAGTAATCATGATAGATTTCCAATACCCCCTGATAGTGCACGTGGAATAGGAGGGCCTCCTCCTATGTTTAATAGGGGTGACGATTCGAGTCGTACCCATCGACACCATCCTAATGGTGGCATGCCGCCTGTAAAAGATCACACACCAATTTATATTCCGTGTATAGTCCAATTCGAAGGGGTAAAATGGGACGGTGTTGGTTTTAGGTTAAAGGGGAACTCAAGCCTAATGATGTCGTGGATGAGTGGAATTAAGAAATTACCCTTCCGCTTAGATTTTAACAAGTACAAGGATTCCCTTCCCGAAACCAAACACCAGAACTTTTATGGATTCAGGAAACTTTCATTTTCGAGCAATAATAATGATAGAACCCTAATGCGAGAAAAAATCACATCTGATATTCTTATCGAATCGGGAGTAAAAGCAGCACATACAGCCTATTATAGAGTTTATATTGATTATGGCGAAGGGCCTATCTATTTTGGTTTATTTACTGTTGTTGAGATTATAGAGGACACAATGCTAAAAACTCAATTTGATGATGGTTCTGGTAATTGCTATAAGCCCGATGGTCCATCGGCTTTATTCGTAGGCTCATTTGACAAAGAATCATTTGTGAAAAAGAATAACAAGAAAAGTAATGATTGGAGTGATGTAGAGAATCTTTATAGGATATTAAATTCTCCCAAACGCTTATTAAATTCCAAGCAATGGTGCAACGATATAGAATCGGTATTTGATGTTCCTAGTTTTATTAAGTGGTTGGCTATAAATACGACAATTCAAAACTGGGATAGCTATGGTAGCGTTCCGCATAATTACTATCTGTACCATTGTGCCACAAGTGGCAAATTAGTTTGGATTCCATGGGACCATAACGAGGCAATGGAGAGCAGGGGGCGTGGCCTTTCAATTTCATTAAGCGATGTGTCCGTGGATTGGCCCCTTATAAGGTTTCTCATGGATCAGCCAGATTACCAAAAAATGTACAAAGAAGCCATGAAATTGTTTATTTTAAACACCTTCAATCCTAATAGCATGAACAATCGAATTGATCGTTATAAAACGATGATAACCCCTTTTGTAATTGGAGAATACGGAGAGCAAAAAGAGTACACCTTTATTGATTCATCGGATGAGTTTTACAATTCAATTGATCAGCTTAAGAAGCATGTCGAAAGGCGAAATAAAATTGCAAGTAAATATTTAGGTTTATAGAAGATATACGTAATTTAGTTTTTTGTAAGCATACTTATGTATCGTGAAAACCCCACTTTCAAAATACTCATCAGGTAAAAAGTTATTTAGGTCAGGTTTCTCTGAGATAGCTATTTATGTTTTTATTTGGTTGTTTATTGTAGCTGAACTTGTATTCGTTTCAAATGGTCGTACGGTAGAGTTCTCTAAAAACTTTACTAGGGATGGATTAAAAGTTCTTCCGATTTTCATTCTATTTATCATAAATATCGTTTGGCTAATCCCATTGCTATTATTCGAGAAACGTACTAAACTTTATGTTGGTTTGGTAGTTATGCTCAGCATTATTTTTGTTTTAATTGGTGAGGTTTTATTCACAAACACTCCACAATTTTCTCAAGAACCACCCAGCCGTAACGAGATTTTTAATAACAATCCACCCCCAGAGAGAAACGGATGGAGAGAGCCCCCAAAGCTAGATCAACCAAACGATACATTCCGTAAAATGGAACCTCCACCATTGAGTATGTTTGGTTTAGGTTTTTTTAACCAGATTATTCTTTGCTTACTCATTATAGGTTTAAGTACGGCTATAAAGGTGACTGTTAAATGGTATAAGGATGAGCAGGTTCGACGGGATATTGAGAAAGATCTTTTGAAATCTGAGTTAACAATGCTTCAGAACCAAGTAAGCCCGCATTTTTTTATGAATACTCTTAATAACATTCACGCACTTATCGATATTAATAGCAAAACTGCACAGCTCTCAATCGTTAAGCTTTCTAAGATGATGCGATACTTGCTTTACGAATCAGATCAGGGAACAACAACCCTCGAAAAGGAGATCATTTTTATAAATAGTTTTGTCGATTTGATGAAGCTTAGGATTGATGAATCGGTTAACGTTTCCCTAAGTGTTCCTGAAAAATACGACAATGTAAGCTTACCACCTCTGCTTTTAATGCCGTTTATTGAAAATGCTTTTAAGTATGGTATAAGCTATCAGGAGGAGTCATATATCAACATTATTCTTGAGCAGGTTGGGAAATTTATTATTTTCCGTTGTAATAACCGCATACTTACTCAGAATGCATCCAATGGATTGGGGAAAGGTATTGGTCTTCGTAATGTAAAAAAACGTCTCGATTTACTTTTTGGTAGCGCCTACAGCTTAATAATTGATGATTCCGGTAAAGAATTTCTTGTAAAACTCATTCTACCAACCAATGAAAGTTAACTGTATAGCCATTGACGATGAACCAATTGCTCTAAAGCAGATAACAAGTTACATTCAGCGAACACCATTTCTGAACCATGTGGCTTCGTGTAAAAGCGCGTTTGAAGCCATGAGCATCATCGTATCAAATAAGGTTGATTTGATGTTCGTTGATATTCATATGCCCGATTTAAATGGGGTTGATTTTGTGAAAGCATGTAGTAAGGATCAAAAAGTCATTTTTACAACCGCTTATGAACAGTATGCTGTGGATGGCTTTAAGGTTGATGCGCTTGATTATATTTTAAAGCCTTTTGGCTACGAGGAGTTTCTGAAATCAGCTCAAAAAGCACAGTATTACTTTGAACTGCTAAATAAGTCGAAGGATGGCGATGTGCTTTCACAGAACTCTTTTTTTGTCAGGTCAGACTATAAGCTTCGAAAAGTTTTTTATGATGATATTCTATATGTTGAGGGGCAACGTGAGTATGTTAAAATAGTGCTCAAAAACGATCTCCCTATTGTCACGATGATGAGCATGAAAGCGATAGAAGAGAAGTTGCCATCAACTATATTTATGAGAGTTCATCGATCTTTTGTAATAAACTTAAACCACATTGAGGTGGTTGATAATAGTTGTATAGTTTTCGGCAAACAAAGAATTCCGGTAAGCGATCAGTACAAAAAAGTCTTTATCGATTACCTCGATCGAAAAATTTAATAAGAAATGATCCTTTATCGGTTAGTCTTATAACACTTCTTAAGAATTGGCTATTCAATCGGTAAAGTAAAATAAAACTTGGTACCGCAACCCAAGGCGCTGTCTACCCAAATTTTTCCACCTAGCATTTCTACAAGTGATTTAGAAATTGCTAAACCGAGTCCAGTTCCATTTATTGAAGATGAGCTTGTTCCTTCAACCTGTCGAAACCGCTCAAAAATCAAAGTGTGGTTTTCAGGGTCAATTCCGATACCATTATCTTTAACAAATAGTTCTAAACAAGAAACTTTAATAGCATAGCCAATTTCAATCTCTCCATTTGTAGTAAATTTGATAGCATTACTTACAAGGTTTCCAACTATCTGATTAATCTTTGTTTCATCAGAAATAATAGTTAATGAATCCGAATCTTCAGGGAATGAAAGTTTTATGTTGTTATTCTTCCTTTTTGATGGTACGCTATATAAGTTAGAAACATCTTTCAGCGCTTGATTAATATTAATTGGAATGTTATTAATTGTTACTTGACCGGCTTCAATTTTAGATATATCGATGATGTCGTTAATAATGGAAAGAAGCTGTTTACTCGATTTGGTAATAATATCTACGTATTTATTTATTTCATGTGGGGTGATATTGGGTTTTAGTAGAAGTTCGCTAAATCCAATAATCCCATTCATAGGGGTTCTAATTTCATGAGACATATTTGCTAGGAAAGAGGATTTTAACCTATCGCTTTCCTGAGCCTTTTCTGAAGCAACAATAAGCTTCTCATTGATCTCGCGTATCTTCTGATTTGTTTCGTTTAGTTCCTCGTTTAATGCTTGGTATTCTGCGTTTTGCTTTCTAAGGAGTTGTTCATTTTCCCTTAAACTCTTTTCGGCATTTATTCTTTCTGTAATGTCTCTAATTATTGAAATATATGTATTATGGGGCATCTTTTTTGAGTTCATTTCTACATGAACCTCGCTACTATTTTTCCTTAGGATTAAACGTTCATTGATAATTACTTTCCCCTCTTGAAGTAAGTCGTATCTGAGAGGAATATTATTTAGGGTTGACTTTGAGAATAGGTGTGATATATTCATTATCATTAGCTCATCAGTTGAGTAACCTGTCAATTCAGTAGCCTTAAGGTTTGCACCAATTATATTGCCATTCTCATCCCCAAGAATTATTGTATCAGAAGCAAGCTCAATAATTGTTCTGTACTTTTCTTCTGATTTAACTAATTCAATTTCAGCTCTCTTTCTTTGTGTTATATCTCTTATGATTGCCCACATTCCTGTTACACCCAAGTTTTCTTTAAAAGATAAGTATGTTCTAAGTTCAACTGAAATTATCTCTCCATCTTTTCTTACATACTCTTTTTCATATTGTTGAGTATAGCCGAGTTTAAAGAATTGCTCGTTTAGTAAACTCCTTTCAAATTCATGCCAACGTTTAGGAGTAATATCTTTGTAGGTGAGGGTTAGCAGTTCGTCTTTGGAGTATCCAACCATTTCAAGAAATGCATTATTACAATCTATAATTTTACCCCCAAGATCAACCTTTGCAAATCCATCCATTAAACTTTCGTATAGCTGACGATATTTTTGCTCTGACTCTATAAGGGCAAGTTCAACTTTCTTTTTTTCGGTGATTTCATTGCCAACGCAAAGAATCTCGATTGTGTTTGTATTATCCTCCTTGATTACCTTATAGTTCCAAGATACCCATTTAGCTGAACCATTCTTGCATGTAATTTCAGTTTCTGTATTTGCATACCTTTCGGGCTTGTCAATAAGCTCCTCAATTATTTTTGCAAATTCCTTATATGAGTTATTATTATTTTGAATAATTGATCCCATTGCAAATTTCCCAATTACCTCCGATGGTAGGAATCCAATTAGTTCCTGAGCAAAAGAGTTGATAAAGATGATTCTTCCGCTTGAGTCAAGCTTTACAATTGGGTTGGATGCCTTTTCGACCAAAAGGCGGTATTTCTCTTCACTTTCTTTTAATGCGTTAATAACCTTTAACCGTGACTCTTGTTGAAGGAAAAGCAAACACATTAAGAGCGATCCAGTTGGGTAAATTATTAATACTGGTAATGCAATAGTTCTAAATACGTCATTCGACAGATTTGATGGTAATGCCGAAGTTAGAATAAGCATATTCAAATGAACAACTATACCAAAAATAAAGAGGAATATAATGTTGGTTGATTTCTTGTACCTTTTACGGATATAGTAATAAATCACACCAAGCAATGAGCTTGATACAATTACTCCAACTCCCATGTATGCTCCTGCTCCACCAAGATAAATACGGTACGTTGAGCTAATTAATGTTGATAATATTGCTGTAATTGGCCCTCCAAAAAGTCCACCAATACTAAGAATTATACTTCTCCCATCGAATATGACTCCAGGCTGGAGTTTTAACGGATTCATCATGCCTATTATAGCAACAATACCAAACAGAATACCAGCAATAACACGATGCCAAAAAGAGGAATAATCCCAACGTCTTGAAATAATACTATATAAGATGCTGAGGGAAAGAAGAAGAGTTATGTTATTTACTAAAGGGATAAAAACCATAAGTAGTTGAAATTCAAATTAGAAATAAATTGCGAATTATATCTGAAAAGTATATAAAAGAGAATAGGGTTATTCAAAATTGATAATGATTTTCCTCATCAATAAACTTGATTGAGAATACTATTATTGCTATTGAAATACAATAAAATCGAGAGTAAATAAAAAAGCCTAGCTCTTTTAAAGTGAGAATTTTTTATTTAGTCGGTGTGGTGAAAAAATTGACCTCTGATAATTTGATATTTAAAGGGTGAATACTCCAACTTTGTACTAAAAAAAGTTGAAAATATACCTTAATCACCTACTGTTCCTTAGAGTTATTAAAAAAGATAGCCATAAAGAAATTAGACATTTTCTTAATTAATGTATGCTATGTGCTATGAATGCTAAACTACAGATCAATTTACAATTAATAAATGTATTTATATGAATGATAAATCATTCATTAAAATCAAAAAATACATATAGTGAATGATATATCATACATAATATTTTAATTTACATTAAAAATACATATCTTTGTATGGTAAATCATTCATAAACAAAAAAAAAATTATTTATGACTGACATATCAAACAATAACTGGGTGTCGATGAGCGATAAGGCGCTAGTAGAGCACATAGGCCAATATGTGAAGCACCATCGCCTTGAACAGAACAAAACACAGGATAGCTTGGCTAAAATGGCGGGAATAAGCCGTTCAACGTTAAGTTTACTTGAAAAGGGCGAGCCCGTTACATTGGCAACGTTGATACAGGTGCTGCGAGTTTTAAATCAGCTACAAGTAATGGAAGTGTTTTCTATACCCAATACAATTAGCCCTCTAGCATTGGCAAGGGCAGAAAAAGAGAAAAGGCAGAGAGCAAGAGGAAAACAACTAAGTGAGAAACTTAAAAGCGATTGGTAAAGATGAACGTAGCAGAAGTTAAGATTTGGGGAAAACTAGTTGGTGCTGTGGCTTGGAACGATGATTTAGGCTATGCAACCTTCGAATACAATCCCTCTTTTAAAGTCTTAAAATGGGATTTAGCACCCTTGATGATGCCTATCGATTCAGAGAAAGCAAGATTTGATTTTCCTGCTCATAGGAGAGTGCCTGATGGGGCTCTCGACACCTTTAAGGGTTTACCGGGATTGCTTGCCGACTCTTTGCCAGATAAGTATGGTAATGAATTAATTAATATGTGGCTAGCGCAGCGAGGTCGCCCTATAAATAGCATGAATCCTGTTGAAATGCTATGCTTCATTGGTACAAGGGGTATGGGTGCTTTGGAATTTGAGCCTGCTACTTTAAAGGAACGGAAAACCTCCTTTTCAGTCGAAATAGATAGCCTTGTAAGCATTGCCAAAAAAATGCTTTCCAAAAGGGAAGCATTTACAACAAACCTAAAAGAGGATGAGGAGAAAGCAGTACTAGAAATATTACGAATAGGTACATCGGCGGGCGGGGCTAGACCTAAAGCAGTTATCGCGTTCAACGAAAGAACGGGAGAGGTTAGATCGGGTCAGGCAAATGCACCAAAGGATTTTGAGCATTGGTTGATTAAGTTGGATGGAGTTAGCGATGTTCAGCTGGGTACATCGCTTGGCTATGGTAGGGTGGAGATGGCGTACTATAACATGGCTACCCATTGTGGAATTGAGATGATGCACTCAAAATTGCTTGAAGAAAACGGAAGAGCGCATTTTATGACTAAGCGGTTTGACAGAGAGGCAGGAGATGTAAAACATCACATTCAAACATTTTGTGCGATAAGGCATTTTGATTACAATGCGGTTACAAGTTTTAGCTATGAACAGCTTTTTCAAACGATGAGGGAGCTTAAGTTACCATATCCTGAAGCAGAACAAATGTATAGACGCATGGTGTTTAATGTACTTGCAAGAAACTGTGATGACCACACAAAAAACTTTTCGTTTAGACTTAAAAGGGAAGGCATTTGGGAGTTAGCTCCTGCCTATGATATTTGCCATGCGTACAAACCTGACCATAAATGGGTAAGCCAGCATGCTTTAAGTATAAACGGTAAACGAAATGATATTACCAAAGAGGATTTACTTTTAATTGGAAAGTCTATTCGTTGTAAAAAAGCAGAGGCAATTATCGATGAGATAAATAGTACAGTAAAAAAGTGGAATGATTATGCCAAGGAGGTTAATGTTTCTCCTAAACTTAGGGAGGCAATCTCTAAAACTCTTATTGATATGAAGTAAGTTTGTACGTTCATCATACGTTCATTTTTGTTTTAATAATTGTCGGGGTAATGTGGTACCGTTTTTCCGGCAAATTTTACTTATTCCATTGTCCGAGATATTGTACTTTCTTGAAAGTGATTTGAGCGAATTTGACCATACTAGTTCATATAGCTCTTTACCAGTTAAAGAAACTTTTTCCATATGCTAATATTTGAATAAGGACTTTAAAATCAATTATTAGCAAACTTAGGTTGTGAATTATATAAATCCAATTTTTTTGTGATTAACATTTGAGAAAATAATATTAGCAAATGAAAATTATTTGTCATTTGCTAATAAAAAAATCACAAAACTCACATTGTATTGTGATTTAAATAAGAAAAAATTCACAAATGAAAAAAAATATTAAATATCACATTATATTGTGATTATGCTTGTAATATTCTAAAATTTTATTTAATTTTACGATAAAATCACAGTATACTGTGAATAGTGTATAATAAAATTAAAATCGAATGTTAGCTAAAGAATTGGGTGTGATGATCAAGCAAAGGCGAAAAGAGCTGGGAATAACTCAGCCTGACCTAGCCGAGCTAGCCAAAGTTGGTTTAAATACCCTATACACGCTAGAAAAGGGGAAAGGCAATCCATCCCTTGAGGTAATAAATAAGCTGACTGAAGTTTTAGGGATGGAGTTAAAGCTCGAGATTAAAAAGTAGTTAACTATTAGCAAATGCGTAAAATAGAAGTATTTAGGAACGGGGTGCTTGCAGGTATTCTAACAGAAATCAATCGAAATAGTTACGTTTTCAGTTACGATGATTCTTACTTTAATGATTCAACCAAGCCAGCAATCAGCTTAACTCTGCCAAAAAACCAGAAGGAGTACCGGAGCGAATATCTATTCCCTTTCTTCTACAATTTACTCAGTGAGGGGGTGAATAGAGCGTTACAAAGTAGATACCTAAAGATAGATGAGAACGATAGCTTTGGTTTTCTTATGGCTACTGCCCAATATGATACAATCGGTGCAATTACTGTAAAACCTGTTGAATGATGGATGTAAATGATCTTAAATATTGCCCTAGCACTTTAGCTGAAGGGTATAGCTCCTATAGCCCTACCTCGTTAAAAAAACTTTTTAACGGCAAAAAGGTAAGCCATATTTTGCCTTACAATCCTCCTCAGGAGGATGAAGCGGTTGCAGAGCTATTCATGGAGAATATAAAGCGTATTTCGATCTCTGGAGTTCAGGAGAAGTTTAGCTTGGTTTTAGATAAGAATAAGCTTAGGTTAACAAGAAGTGGAGAGCAAGGAACGTACATACTAAAGCCAATTCCCAGAGATCTGATGAAGGTTGATGAGGTACCTGCAAACGAGCACTTAACAATGCAAATTGCTAAACAGGTATATGGGATAAATACTGCCGAAAATGCAATTATTTTTTTCAAAAACGGCTCACCTGCATATATAACCAAACGGTTTGACGTAAAACCTGATGGAACTAAATGGGGGAAAGAGGACTTTGCATCACTAGTAGGAAAAACAAAGGATAATGCAGGAGAAAATTTTAAGTATGATTATAGCTATGAAGAGCTGGGTATATTAATTCAGAAGTTTGTTCCTGCTTGGAGGGTTGAAATAGAAAAGTACTTTTCATTAGTTCTTTTCAACTATTTATTCTCCAATGGTGACGCCCACCTAAAGAATTTTGCATTGCTCGAATCTACCCATGGAGACTATCTTCTTAGCCCTGCTTACGACCTGCTTAACACACGCTTACATGTAAGCGATTCTGATTTTGGTTTGGATAAAGGGCTATTTGCTGATGGGTTCAAAAGTGCTGAATACGCAAATAACGGGCATCCATGCAAAGCTGATTTCATAGAGTTCGGAAGAAGGATTGGTGTCGTTGAACAAAGGGTTGAAAAGCAGATTATGCCTTTTTTAACCAAGCAGGCCTTGGTCGAAGTTCTGATTAAGCATTCATTTTTGAATGAGGCAAGTAAAAGAAGCTATATTCAGAGGTATAATACTAAAAGAAATCTACTAATTAAATGAAATGATGCCATCAAGTGTTTTGAAACAATTATGAAATATACATTTTTACATGAAATAGTTTTGTTACTATTTGTAGTCGGGGTGGAGAGATTCGAACTCTCGACCTCGTCGTCCCGAACGACGCGCGCTAACCGGGCTGCGCTACACCCCGAAATATTAATTAAACCCGAAAAGAACCCATTTATCCAACTTGCCACCAGTGCCCGATTCAAAAGCAGCCCGGGAACAGGGCGGAGTTTATCCCGCTAGTGCGGGGCTACACCCCGAAATATGGTCAGCAAAAATACATTTTTTTAATCAATCAATACTATTCAAATATTTGCTTTATTTATTTTATTAACTTAAGGCATAAAAGTTATGAGTTTCATATGAAGGAGCAGATTCTTAATTTTATTTGGAAAACCAAATACTTTACATTTAACAAACAAACAACATCCAATGGTGAGTTGATTGAGGTGATTGATCCTGGCGAGATCAATAGTGATTCAGGCCCCGATTTCTTTAATGCAAAAGTCAAAATTGGTGATACAACATGGGCTGGAAATGTTGAAATGCACATCAAATCTTCAGATTGGTATATTCATAATCATCATACCGATTCTGCATATGACAATGTAATTCTGCATGTAGTCATTCAAAACGATAAACCTGCAACAAACAGCAAAGGGCAAGAAATACCAACTTTAGAAGTAAAATATCCCGATGCTCTTGAATGGAATCTTTTACATCTTACCTCCTCAGGCAGTTGGATCCCATGCGATGATACTTTTAAAAGCTTTGATACGTTTTCAGTTCGAATGTGGCTCGAAAGCCTCTTAATTGAAAGACTAGAGCAAAAAACAAAGCAAGTTTTTGAACTAGTTGAAAAGGCAAAAGGAAGCTGGGAGGAGGCTTTTTATCAATCTGTTGCAAGAAGTTTTGGGCTTAAGGTTAATGCGTTACCCTTTGAGCTGTTGGCGCAAACAACCCCGTTAAAGGTGCTATCAAAGCACAAAGACAATCTTTTCCAAGTTGAGGCAATTCTTTTCGGGCAATCTGGGCTTTTGTCCTCTGATATGAGAGGATGTGATGATTACTCAATGAAATTGCATAAAGAATACCAGTATCTTCAGCATAAGTTTAATTTAAGTCCAATTCAGGGTCATCTTTGGAAATTCTTAAGAATTCGCCCAACCGCTTTCCCAACAATTCGGATAGCCCAATTTGCAAAACTTGTACATCAATCTTCATCTCTATTTTCAAAGGTTATCGAGGTCGATGATGTAAAAGATATTATTCCCCTTTTTAAGATAGACACCTCTGAATACTGGGAAATGCATTATAATTTCTGCAAGGAATCTAAACGTACTAAAAAAAGAATTGGCACAGATACTTTGAGTATAATAGCAATAAACTCAATTGTTCCATTTATTTTTGCTTATGGAATATCGCGATCCGATGCCAAATTAAAGGGTAAAGCAATTAAGCTACTCGAATCAATTCAACCTGAGAAAAACAGCATTACAACTGGATTTGAGGGCTTAGGGGTAGAGGCTAAATCAGCATACGATTCTCAAGCATTGATTCAGCTAAAGACATCGTATTGCGATCCTAAAAAGTGTATCTATTGCCATCTGGGTGCAAAGTATTTATTAAAAAGTATAGAAGAACATTGATATAGATTATGGATATTCACAGCAAACGATCGGCTAGAATTGCAATTGCTACGTTAATAGCAGGGATTTTTTTTGGTATCCTTGGCTATATGGTTATAGAGGGTTATAGCTTTACCGAAGCTGTTTATATGACCATTATTACTATGGGTACAGTTGGGTTTCGTGAGGTTCATCCTCTCTCTACGGTTGGAATGTGGTTTACAGTTATTCTCATAATTCTAAGTTTAGGAATATACGCATTGGCGGTCACTGTTATATCCCAGTATTTTATTGAGAATCTTGTTCGTAATCTTAAATTAAGTACAAAAGTGGAAAAGAAAATCAGCAAGCTAACAGATCATATCATTGTGGTAGGTTATGGTCGCAACGGATCACAAGCGGTTTTAGAACTTGTGGAGAATGGCTATTCAGTTGTTGTTATCGATAAAAGTCAAAAGATCATTAGTCAGTTTGAGAATAGTAGCAAAATACTGCATGTACTAGGTGACGCAACTGAGGATACTGTTCTTTTCAATGCTGGCATCGATCGCGCACAAGCATTAATTACTGCAATGCCTAATGATGCAGATAATCTATTCGTTGTGATAACCGCAAGAGAGATGAACCCTAGGTTGAAAATTATTAGCCGTGCTTCCGCTTTAGGTAATGATAAGAAGTTGCTTTTAGCTGGTGCATCCAATGTAATAATGCCCGATAAGGTTGGAGGGCAGCAAATGGCAAAACTCATTGTCCAGCCCGATATTAACGAATTTGTAGATACAATTATGTTACAACGTAGCGGCGAAGTATCTCTCTATGAGTTGCAGCTAAGTAAAGATTTTACCTCAAGATTAATTGGTGATATAAAAATAAAGGAGACAAAAGGTGCAAATATCATTGGAGTAAAACAAGTAAGCAAGCAATATATCTTAAATCCATCTTCAAATACAAAAATAGATTCTGGCGATAAACTTTTTGTGCTCGGAACCCGAGAGCAAGTATGGCAATTAAAGGATATTCTGAGCGGAGAGATTGTAGGTTGAACAAAAAGTTTAAAATTATTCTAGCTTTTTAAAACAGTTTTATTATATTTATCTAATACAAAACCAAATAATTAGAAGGATTTGAAAATTCTGATTACAGGGGCAAACGGACTAATTGGTCGTAAAGTAATACGACTAATGCTTCAGAATGCTGATAATCAGATTTATGCTACTTCTCAGAAAAGAATTCAGTTTGATTCAAGGGTTCAATTCTTCACTGTAAATCTCATCTATTCCGATATCAATAAGCTTATAGAGACTATTAAGCCTGAAGTTCTAATACATTGCGCGGCAATTGCTAGTCCGGATGCCTGTGAAGTAGATAGATATACTTGTTTTAAGCTAAATGTTGAGGTTACAACACGTTTGGCATCTTCTTGCAGAGATTATGGAGTTCATATGATATTTCTTTCTTCCGATTTTATTTTTGATGGGAACAAGGGTGATTATTCCGAAGAAGATCTTTCTGCACCAATATCGTATTACGGAGTAACAAAATTAGAAGCTGAGAAAAATTTACTTGATTTAAATATTGGCGCTACCATCGTAAGAACATCATTAGTATATGGTTACGAAGATCATCTTGCTAGAATGAACATTGCTCTTAAAGTAATTGATCATCTTAAAAATTCGAAAACCTACAAAGTTCCATCCGACCAAGTTCGAACACCAACTTTTGCAGAAGACCTTGCATCAGCACTAGTAACCTTGGCCGAAAAAAGATTGGCTGGAGTTTATAATGTTTCAGGTTCAGAAGCAATATCGGTATTTGATTTTTCAAAGCAAATAGCCAATGTGTTTGGATTAGATGAGCGTTTACTTATTCCAGTATCAACAAAAGAGCTATCAGAACCAGCATTGCGTCCTTTAAAAACAAACTTAAATATTCAAAAAGCAATCAAAGAGTTTAATTATCAACCTACTACTATTGAAAATTCATTGAACATCCTAAAAGAACAGTGCAAAAATTAATATTGAGTCTTGTTTCATAGAAAAAAAGAATTTTCTTTGAGCTCTAAAACCGCTTGAATAACCCCACCAGCGTTGATTTTTTATTTATAGTAAATATTTTATAGAAATATTACCCTTTTAATTTCCAAAATTATATATATCTTTGCGCCTCAAATTACGCATTTAAATACCCACTAATTATCAGTGTTATGAACTATTTGACTGCAGAAAAGAAGACAGAGATTTTTACAGAGTACGGAAAGTCTAATACCGATACTGGTTCTCCAGAAGGCCAGATAGCGTTATTTTCCTACCGTATTAGCCACCTCACAGAGCACCTAAAAACCCATAGGAAAGATTATGGAACACAACGTGCGCTGCTGAAGCTAGTGGGTAAGCGGAGAAGGCTACTCGATTATCTTAAGGAACGTGATATCGAAAGATACCGCGCTGTTGTAAAAGCGCTAAACTTGAGAAAGTAAAAATAAAGAAAAGGGCAATTCGAGGATTGCCTTTTTTTGTATTAAAAAGATTGTTCTAAACCTATACTGGTTACTCACCCAGAGTCAATCTATTCGATTGAAATCAAAAGAGTTAAAAGTTTATTTTATAATTTATTTTCACTTAAGTATTTGTGTATGTTTAAAGTTGTACAGAAAACAATTGATTTGGGCGATGGACGTGTTATCACCCTTGAAACCGGTAAGCTTGCTAAACAGGCCGATGGTTCAATTGTTCTAAGAATGGGTAAAACCATGCTACTTGCCACAGTGGTAAGTGCAAAAGAAGCTAAGGAAGACGTTGATTTTATGCCCCTTAGCGTTGAGTATAAAGAGAAATATGCTGCTAGCGGTCGATTCCCTGGCGGATTTATGAAGAGGGAGGCAAAACCCTCAGATTCTGAGATTCTTGTTGCACGTCTTATCGACCGTGCTTTAAGACCACTATTCCCCGAAGATTTTCATGCTGAAACATTTGTAACAATCAATCTTATTTCAGCTGAGAAAGATATTATGCCTGATGCTCTAGCCGGTTTAGCAGCTTCTGCAGCCCTTGCCATTTCTGATGTGCCATTCCATGGCCCAATTTCAGAGGTTAGAGTAGCACGTGTAAATGGCAAATTGGTAATTAATCCTTCATTCAGCGAGCTAACAAATGCTGACCTAGATATGATCGTTGGTGCAACCTACGATAATATTCTTATGGTTGAAGGGGAGATGAAAGAAGTTTCCGAAGCAGAAATGCTTGAAGCAATAAAACTTGCTCACGAAGCAATTAAGAAACAGTGCGTTGCCCAAATTGAATTAGCAAAAGAGCTAGGTGTTGTAAAACGTACCTATTGTCACGAAACTAACGATGAAACATTAAAGGCTGAGGTTCATAAGTTTTGCTATGATAAGGTTTATCATGTTGCAAAATCGATGCTTCCAAAGCACGATCGTTCTGCTGCTTTTGATGCAATTAAGGAAGAGTTTATTGCAACTATTCCTGAAGAAGAACGTGAAGCTAAAGCTTTTATGATCAACCGTTACTATCATGCGGTTGAAAAAGAAGCGATGCGCAATATGATTCTCGACGAGGGTGTTCGTTTAGATGGACGCAAAACCAACGAGATTAGAACTATCACTAGTGAGATAGATTTCCTTCCTATGGCGCATGGTTCTGCACTTTTCACTCGTGGTGAAACACAGTCATTAACAACAGTTACCCTAGGCACTAAACTCGACGAGAAGATTATTGATGAGGTTTTGGTTAAAGGAACTGAGAAGTTTACTTTACACTATAATTTCCCTCCATTCTCAACTGGCGAAGCCAAAGCATCACGTGGTATTAGCCGTCGCGAGATTGGACATGGAAACCTTGCACACCGTGCTTTGAAGAATATGCTCCCAACCGGTACCGAGAATCCTTACGCAATTCGTGTGGTAAGTGATATCCTTGAGTCAAACGGATCATCTTCAATGGCTACAGTTTGTGCAGGTACTCTAGCATTAATGGATTCGGGTATTAAGATGAAGAAACCTGTATCGGGTATTGCAATGGGTTTAATCACTTCAAACAACAATAAGAAATACGCAGTACTTTCTGATATTCTAGGCGATGAAGATCACCTAGGCGATATGGACTTTAAGGTTGCTGGTACTAAAGATGGTATTACTGCAACTCAAATGGATATAAAAGTTGACGGACTTCCATATGATGTTCTAGCGCAAGCGCTAAATCAGGCTCACGAGGGTAGAATGCATATTCTTGGCAAAATGTTAGAAACTATTACTGAGCCTAGAGCTGACCTAAAACCTCATGCACCTAGAATGGAGCAGTTTACTATTCCTCGCGAATCAATTGGAGCTGTAATTGGTCCTGGTGGCAAAGTAATTCAAGAAATTCAACGCGAAACACTTGCAACTATCAATATCGAAGAGGTTAATAACAGCGGTATTGTTAACGTATTTGCTGATAATGCCGAATCACGCGATGCTGCTGTAAGATGGATTAAGAGCATTGTAGCAGTTCCTGAGGTTGGCGAAATCTACAAGGGTAAAGTAAAATCAATTCTTGCCTTTGGAGCATTTATTGAAATACTGCCAGGTAAAGATGGTTTGCTTCACATCTCTGAAATTGACTGGAACCGTGTAGAAAAGGTTGAAGATGTTCTTAAAGAAGGGGATATAGTTGAGGTTAAGCTTATTGAGATTGATAAAAAATCCGGTAAGTATAAACTTTCAAGAAAGGTATTGCTACCTAGACCAGAAAAGGCCCATCATAAGAAAGAGGAACAAACAGAATAATTTGTTTTAAATTGATGAAGAAAGGAGGGTGACCTCCTTTTTTCTTTTTAGGGCTATTAGAACTAATGTAAACAACGTCAGAATACAAAATACACATCATAACAATCAGAAAATCAGAGATAAAAAAATATTCGATTTAAATTAATTGGATATTAAAACTTTTTTTATTTTTGCACCGTAATTAATGAATGAGTATTCACTCATAAAATTATGGCAAGAATAATCGACGAAACAAAAATTGAAAGAATTAAAGAGGCTACTATTCAGATGGTAGTTTCCAAAGGTGTTGGAGGCGCTTCAATCTCTGAGATTGCCCATAAAGCAGGGGTGGCAGAAGGTTATCTTTATCGTCATTACAGTGGTAAAACAGAGCTGATTAACGATCTTCTGTTCACAATTATGAACGAGGTACTTAATGAGCTTCAAAAGCTAATCGATGAACAACATCCAGTTGATGAGATTATTGAGAAGGTTGTACGAATCCTTTTCGAGTTAGCAAATCGTAATCCCGAACGAATTAAGTTCCTGTATGTATTGATGAATGATTACAATTATAGTATTCAAAATGATCAGCAGGAGCGTATATTCAGCCTATCTAAGAGAGTTAAGGAGATGGGGCATATTGCCGGAACTATTGACTCAACTCTAAGCGAGGAGGAGATTTACCTTCTTGGGGTAGCCTACCCTATTCAGTTTATCAACTTACGACTAAAGTCGTTTTTTTACCAATCGCAACTTGGTGAAAATGAAATTAATAAAGTATTGCATATTTGTTTAAATTCAATTAAAAGCAAAAAAAATGAGAGGTAATGCACGAATGATTTTCTTAATGCTGGCTTTTGTTTTAGCATCAATCTCTTTTTCTAAAGCACAGGATACAATTGCTAAAACCGTACTCAGTTTTGAGCAAGCACTAGAATTAACGAAGCAGAATAGCCACGTAATTAAACAATCTCAACTCTTACAGCAGGAGAAGGAGCAAAATTTAAAATCTTCAAGGGGGTTGTATCTGCCAACTGTAGGTTTATCCGCCAGCTACATGATGATGTCTGACGATATTAGCCTTGATCTTACACCTGTTCGTGATGCTATTACTCCTTTATATAGTACATTAAGTCAATACGGAAGATTCTCTATTACAGGTCTTTCAGATGATATGGCAACAGCTGCTGTTAGAAGCCAATTAAGTCAAGGTCTAACTAAGGTTCAAAGTGCAAACTGGGATCAAACTATACAGGAAAAGAACTTTGGAACTGTAGCTGCTGATTTTAAATGGCCAATTTATGTTGGTGGTAAAATTCGTGCAGCTAATAATGTTGCTAAACTCGAGAAAAAAGAGGCAGAAGAAATAACACGTCAGAAAGAAGGAGAGATTACAACAGAGCTAGTTGAACGGTATTTTGGCCTTAGCTTGGCAAAACAGGCTGTAAAAGTTAGGCAGGATGTTTTTGATGGAATGAAAAAGCATGTGGATGACGCAGAAAAATTCGAAAAGCATGGATTTATTGCAAATGGAGATGTACTTCATGCTCAGTTTTACCAAGCTCAAGCCGAACGTGAACTTTCAAAAGCGAAAAGAACTGTAGATATTATAAATCAGGCATTAGTTAGCACAATAAACCTAGATGATAATGCAGTGGTTGAACCAATTTCCGAGCTTTTTTATCTCGATACAATTGAGGCAATTGATTATTATAAGAAGTTAGCAATTGAAAAGAATCCATTAATACTTCAGGTGGGTGATAAAAAGCAGATGGCAGAACAAAACTATAAAGTGCAAATTGCCAACTTCTTACCACAAATAGCAGTTACTGGAATGTACGATATTGCAAATAAAGATTTATCCCCTTATATGCCCGATTGGATGGTTGGGGTTGGATTAAAGTGGTCGATATTTGATGGAACCCATTACAATAAGGCTAGAGCAGCCTTGCTAAAAACAAAACAAGTTGAGGAATTCCAGCAAAAAGCAGGGTCCGATGTTGAAACTATGATCGATAAGCTATACAACGAGTTAAATATGTACCATGAGCAGCTTGTAGAGCTCGAGTCGGCTAAATCCTTTGCCGAGGAGCTTTTAAGAACTAGGCAAAAAGCGTTTGTTGAGGAGATGTCCAACGCTACCGAGGTTGTTGATGCTAGCCTTGCTCTTGCGCAGGTTCGAATTGAACGGTTGCAGGCAATGTATGGATACGATTTAACTCTTGCTCGTCTTTTACAATATTCGGGTATTCCGGAGGAGTATAATAATTACAGACAAAAGTTCGGTGTAAAAACCGAGAGCTATAAATCAGAGAAAATAAATTAATTGTAAAACAATATTATTCATATAGATATGAAGAAAAAAGGAAATTTACTTGCTGCAATAGGGATCGCTGCACTCTTAATCTTTCTAGTATATTCTACTTGGATGATTAGCCGTCCAAAACCACTTGAAGTACAAGGCGAAGTTGACGCAACTCAAGTTAAAGTCGCATCAAAATTAGTAGGCCGTTTAGATAGTTTACCAATTCATAAGGGTGATGAGATAAAAAAGGGTCAATTGCTTTTTACTATTAAGAGTCCTGAACTTGATGCAAAATTGCAGCAAGCAGAAGCAGCATTAAAGGGAGCAAAAGCTCAGAATTTAAAAGCTATAACAGGTGCTCAGGCAGAAGATATTCAAGCTGCCTATAATACCTATATGAAAGCCCAGGCTGCTTATGAATTGGCTCAAATAACTTTTGACCGAGTAAAAAGTCTTTACGAAGAGAAAGTTGTTCCAGCGCAAAAGCGTGATGAAGCTGAAACCCAATTAAAGGCTGCAAAGGAGACTGCAAATGCGGCTAAGGCAATGTGGGAAAAAGCTAAGAATGGTACTCGAATAGAGGATAAAACAACTGCACAATCACTTGTTGAAAGGGCAGAGGGAATTATTAATGAAGTTAAATCATACGTTACCGAAACCTCAATCTATGCACCAATCGATGGTGAAGTAGCAAATATTATTGCAGAATCGGGTGAGTTAGTTGCCGCTGGTTATCCTGTTGTAACACTTGTGAAATTAAGCGATTGTTGGGTAACTTTCAATCTAAGAGAAGATCTTCTTGCTAATATTCAGAAAGGAAGTATTATTCCTGCAAAGTTTCCAGCACTTAATAACCGTGAAGTAAAATTAAAGGTTACATATATAAATTTATTGGGTAGCTATGCTACTTGGAATGCAACAAAAACTTCTGGCGACTTTGATATGAAGACTTTCGAGGTTAGGGCAATACCTGTTGAAAAAGTTGATAACCTGCGCCCAGGAATGAGCGCAATTGTAAACTGGAAACAGGTTATTAAGATTAATAAATAAACTTAAATGTTATAAAGTAAGGGTATGCGAATTTTTAAGCATAAATCCTTTGTAAAGGTATTTAGCAGAGAACTGCACACTATTTCAAGGAGTCGATCATTGCTATTTGCAACGGTCATAGGACCTTTGATGGGATTTTTCTTGGTAGTGTGGATATTTTCAGCTAATGTTCCTCGCGATTTACCTGTTGCGGTTGTAGACATGGATCATACCTCCCTATCGCGCCAAATTGCAAGAATGACCGATGCAACTCCAATTGCTGCTGTTTATAGAAATTTTTTAAGTCTAGAAGAGGCTAAAAAGGCAATGGAGGCAGGAGATGCAGATGCTGTAATATATATACCAGAAGATACAGAGAAAAATATACTTAAAGGGATTGGAAGTGAGGTTGCCCTTTATGTTAACAACACTAACGTTGTAAAAGGGGGGCTTTTAAGTAGCGGAATTCGTAAAGCAATTGGAACTCTTTCAGCGGGGATTAAACTTCAAGGTCAATATAGAAGTGGCTATTATGGTGAGCAAGCAATGGCTCGTATTATGCCCGTTCAGTTGAGGTCTGAGGTTCTTTTCAATCCGTACATTAGCTATTCGTATTTTTTAACTGCCTGTTTGCTCCCAATTATTCTAATAGTTTTCACTTTCCTTGGTACAATCTATTCGTTGGGTAGCGAGCTTTATAAAGGCAATGGTCCTCTGTTACTTAAAAGTGCTGACAATAGTATAGTTGTTGCACTAGCAGGAAAAATACTCCCATACACGATTCTTTACTTTGCGTTGGCTTTGTTTATGAATGTGATACTCTTCAATTATTTGGGAATGCCAATTAAAGGGAGTTTATCAATAATAATTCTTGGGGAATTGATGTTGATTTTGAGTTATCAAATGCTGTCAATATTTCTATTAGGACTATTTTCCAACATGAGGCTATGTATGTCAATAGCGAGTGCATATAGCATGTTGGCTGTAACGTTTTCAGGATTATCATTTCCAGTGTTTGGAATGCCTGCATTTGGACAAGCATTTTCAGCAGTCTTTCCATTCTCATACTGGTTACGAATCCTTATAAGCCAATCGCTTAGAGGAGAGCCAACTGTTAATGGAGTAATTCCTATGGTTGCACTTGTGGCTTTTATTTTACTTGGAGTTTTGTTTATTCCAAGGCTTAAATGTATGCTTTTGAACGAAAAACGATGGGGAAAAATTTAAAACAATCAGCTGTGCTAAAAAACCTTACCAATGGAGCAAGGGATACCGTTGGCTACTTTTACGATGAGCTCAGATTGATACTATCCGACTCGGGTACTATACTTATCTTTATCATTGCAATGTTTATTTACCCTGTGCTATATTCTGTTGGGTATATGAACGAAACCCTTCGTGAGATACCAATTGCAGTGGTAGATTTAGATCACACCTCTACTAGTCGCCAATTTAGCCGAATGACTGATGCATCCGAGCAGCTAAAGGTAGTTTACAAACCATCATCGCTTAAGGAAGCTGAAGATCTATTTTATGATGGATTAGTACATGGTATAATCCTAATTCCTGATCATTTTGAAAAGGACATTCTAAGTGGAAAGCAAGTACGTCCATCTGTTTACTGCGATGCTAGTTACTTTTTGCTATACAAACAAGTGTATTCCGGTGCAGTATTCTCAAGTGGAACTTTTAGTGCTGGAGTAGAAATAAAAAAGATGCTAGCCGAAGGAAAAACGCTAGAGCAAGCAAAAGTTCTTCAAGAACCTTTACAGGTAAAGAATTACTATCTTTATAATCCTTCTGGTGGTTATGACTCGTTTGTAATGCCTGGTATGATTTTGATAATTATTCAGCAGACTCTACTTATTGGAATTGGAATGCTTGGTGGAACTATCAGAGAAAAGAAAATATTCCTAAAAATGAATGCTCCAGTAACTAAACTATGGGGAACATCAAAAATGATTTTTGGGAAAGCTTCTGCATACGTACTCATCTACCTGTTTAATGCACTTTTTGCAATGGTTGTACTCCACAAATGGTTGGCACTTCCCGATAAGGGAACATTGCTGGGTGTAATCAGCCTTTTAATACCCTATTTACTTGCAATATCTTTCCTTGGGCTTGCAATTAGTATGCTTTTTAAGGAGAGGGTTCACTCTTTGCTTTTTATGGTATTCATTTCACCAATAGTTATGTTTTTAAGTGGGATTTCGTGGCCAACAAGTTCTATACCTCCCGCTCTTTACTGGTTTTCGCATATTTTCCCAAGTACTTTTATGATACCCGCTTATCTAAGATTACGAATTATGGGAGCTAGTCTTGAATCGGTTCACTATGAATGGGCATTTTTACTTATTCAAATGGTTGTATATTTCTTTTTAGCATGCTTTTCTTATAAGATTGCAATTAAGCGTTATGGGAAAAATATTGGATCAAATTCGGAGAGCACTAACAAAGTATAAATAATCTATTTTTGTTTTGTCTTACTAAAAGAGCATTCTGCAAAATGTATTATGCTCTTTTTTAGTGTCTTATAAATTTATTAGCTATGTATTGCAATAGTATATTTGATTTATTCTTAAATTTATATGAAGCCAAATATACTTGTAGGTTTGTTTAATTCATCGTCATAACAAATTATTATATTTAAAACATTATTGTATTTTTGTAGTCAACTATCCGTAAACTGAAAATTTAACTTCTATGAAAAAGTTAATTCCAATACTTCTCGCAGCTGTCTTGCTTATTGTTGTAGTTACTTGTACAAAAAATCACCCCAAATATCCTAAAACAAAAAGGGTAGATGTTGTTGATACATACTTTGGTGTTAAGGTTCACGATCCTTACCGATGGCTCGAGAACGATTCACTTTCGGATGTTGCAGAGTGGGTAAAGGAAGAAAACAATACTACTAACGAGTATTTAAGTAAGATTCCTTTTAGAAATAAAATAAAAGAAAGGCTTACTGAACTTTATAACTACACAAAGAAATCTGCTCCTTTCAAAGAGGGTGGAAAATACTTTTTCTATAAAAAAGAACCTAACCAAAATCAGAATGTATTATATGTTCAGGATGCATTAGAGTCAGAGCCTCGTGTATTACTTGACCCCAATGCAATGAGTGCAGATGGAACAGTTGCTGTTCCAGAAATCAGTGTTTCAAGAGATGGTAAATATCTAGCTTATGCAATAGCTGATGGTGGTTCCGATTGGAGAAAAATCAAGGTAAAAGAAATTGCTACTGGAAAAGATTTAGTGGATGAGATTAATTGGGTTCGGTATTCTGATATTTCATGGTTTAAAGATGGATTCTTTTATTGCCGTTTTAATGCGCCAAGTGATGGCAAGGGATTAGTAGAAGCTAGTCATAATCAAAAGGTATATTACCATAAACTTGGGAATCCTATTGAAAAGGATGAGATTATTCTTGCAAATAGCGAAATGCCCCAACTAATGTATTCAACCCTAGTAACCTCAAATGAAAAATATTTAATTATTTACGAAGCCGAATCAACATTTGGAAACTCTCTCTATATCAAAAACTTAACTAGAAATGAGGTACTTATTAAGCTTACAACTGGTTACGAGTTTGAATACCAAGTTCTTGATGATGTTAACGATAACATTATTGTAAGAACAAACTATAGAGCACCAAAGTATAAACTAATAAAAATTAATGTTAATACGTTAGACATAGGTAATTGGCGTGACATTTTACCTGAAAAGAAGGAAGTTTTAGCAAGTTGTTATCTTATTGGAGGGAAAGTAATTGCAAATTATATTGATAATGCAAAGAGTAAAGTTGAGGTTTATGGCCTAGATGGCGAAAAGGTTAACCAAATTGATTTTCCAACATTAGGACAATTTAATGGCATTAATGGGGATCAGAACGACTCTATAGCTTTTTATTCTTTCTCATCATTTACGGTTCCAACAGTAGTATACAAGTATAATGTAAACACAAACAAATCAACGGAATACTTTAAACCTGCTATAAATTTCAATTTTAATGATTATGAAGTAAAGCAGGTGTTCTATAAGAGCAAAGATGAAACAGAGGTTCCAATGTTTATTGTTTGTAAGAAAGGGATTGAACTTAATGGAAAAAATCCTACTTTACTTTATGGCTACGGGGGCTTTAATATTAGCCTATTTCCAAACTTCAGCGTTGATCGTTTATTCTGGTTAGAGAATGGCGGAATATACGCTCAGGCTAATATACGCGGTGGTGGCGAATACGGCGAAAACTGGTATAAGTCTGGAACAAAGCTAAATAAACAGAATGTATTTGACGATTTCACAGCTGCTGCTGAATACTTAATTAAAGAGCGATATACTTCTCCTCGTAAACTTGCAATTAATGGAGGTTCTAATGGAGGATTATTAGTAGGCGCTGTTGTAAATCAGCACCCTGAGTTATTCAAGGTTGCCATACCAGAAGTTGGTGTAATGGATATGCTCCGATACCATAAATTTACTATCGGTGCTTCATGGATTAATGATTACGGCTGCAGCACTGATTCTCTCGATTTTGTAAATCTTTATAAGTATTCACCCTTACATAATGTTCGTTCAGGCGTTCGTTATCCTGCAATTATGGTACTTACAGCCGATAGAGATGATAGAGTTGTACCTGCACACTCTTTCAAATACATTGCAACTGTTCAGGATAAGCAACGTCATAGCCGAAATCCTTCATTAATTAGGATACAGACAAGAGCAGGACATGGCGAAGGTACACCAACATCAATACTAATTGAAAAGAAAACAGATATTTACGCTTTCACATTTTTCAATCTGGGTGTTGATTTAAGCAAATAATGGTTTCGATAATTACAAAATAGGAGTTGGATTTCCAACTCCTTTTTTATTCGCTTTTTAAATTTAGTTATGCAATATCTAGTTATAGAGGGCAATATTGGAGCTGGTAAAACAACGTTATCAACGATGCTTTCTGAGGATTTGAACGCAAAGCTGGTACTAGAAAGATTTGCTGACAATCCTTTTCTTCCTCGTTTTTATAATGATCCTGATCGTTATAGTTTCCCCTTAGAGCTTTCCTTTTTGGCAGAGAGGTACAAACAGCTAAATGATGAACTTCGCTCTCTATCACTCTTTCAACCTTTGATTATTGCTGATTATTTCTTTATGAAATCGCTTATTTTTGCAAAAAATACGCTAAAGGGTGATGAATACAATCTGTATAGGCAAATATTCGAAATTATCTATAATTCCATTCCTAAGCCCGATCTTTACGTTTACTTACACTTACCTACACCAAAACTACTTGAGAACATACATAAGCGGGGTAGGGATTATGAGCAACAAATCACAGCAGAATATCTGGATGATATTCAAAAGGGGTATTTCGACTTTTTCAAACAACACCCTGAGTACACATTCCTTGTTATAGATACAAGCAATCTCGATTTTGTTTCAAATCAGGCTGATTATCTTAAACTTAAGTCTGTGATATTTGACCAAACGTACACTAAAGGTACTCAAAGGATTACTTTTTAGAGACAAATCCAATATTTTAGAATTATCCTTTCTTTTTTTGCGAAAAGAATGTTATGTTTGTAAGTCATTATAATTTAGAGAAAAAACCAAACAAAAAATACGTAGATTATGAAAAAAATCGGTTTTAAACATCTAACATTCATTGCTGTAGCTGCACTTATTCTTGCAGGTTGCGGTGGTGTTGATAAGATGAAACAAAT
>Ga0209098_1000051_pt1 | contig 121230 bp, 91 predicted proteins | sample AD_JPNHW1_MetaG_FD_184429 | JGI IMG/M metagenome (GOLD analysis project Ga0209098, IMG submission 184429) | Active sludge microbial communities of municipal wastewater-treating anaerobic digesters from Japan - AD_JPNHW1_MetaG (SPAdes) (version 2) | ecosystem: Engineered > Bioreactor > Anaerobic... | reverse complement strand
ATTGCCCTATTTCGAGCAATCCATTGTGAAAATAGGGCTTGCCGTTCAGGTACAGCCGCCTGACCCCTTTGGCATCCGCCACGATGGCGGTGGAGCGCATGGCAAAGTAGCTCTCCGCCTCATCCTCCCCCATGCGCACCGTAAGCGAATAGAGGAACGGATCCTCCGGGCTCCACAGGCGCGGGGCCGCAATCGGTACCAGCGTTGGCTGGTTGGCCGTCAGCGGATAGGTTTTGCCTTCCACAACCGCCTCACAAGGGGAATGATCCTCAGCGATCACGCAAATTTCAATCGCGTTTTCATTCAGGCGAGGGGTTAAGCGCAGGCCCCGCATATACTGTTTGGGCACGCGTTCTGCCCATACCGTTTGCCAAATGCCGCTCTGGGGCGTGTACCAGATGCCGCCGCGTTTCTGTTTCTGCTTGCCGCGGGTGCGCCAGCTCGCGTCGGTATCATCCCGCACGCGTACCGTAAGCATGTTTTCTCCGGGCATAAGAGCGTCCGGCAGTTCCGCGGTAAAAGCGTTGTAGCCGCCTTCATGCCGGGCAACCTCCCGCCCATTCAGGAATACAACCGCGTCCTGATCGACCGCGCCAAAGTGCAAAAGCACCCGCCCGTCCGCAAAATCATCCGGCAGGGCAAGCGCCCGCTGATACCAGAGCGTCTGTCCCGGTTGCAGGCAACGGTTGACCCCGCTGAGCGCGCATTCCGGTGAAAACGGCACCAGAATTTCTCCATCCCATGCTGTGGGCGGCTCGTCCGTCGGAGTCATGGCATAGCGCCAGTGACCGTTCAGGTTCAGGTAGGACGCGCGACGAAACTGCGGCCTTGGGTATTCCTGCAACACGTCGTTTTCCGCAAGCGTCTGTCCCCAGCGCGTCATCATACGCGTTCCCTCCTGCGCAGCAGCAGCACGGGGATCGTCACAAACAGGAGCGCCGCGCCCGCCGCAAGGAAAATAGCGGGCGTGGGTACTGTTTTGGTAACGCCAAGCTCCACATAGGTTTGCGCATTGCCCCGGATCACCGCCGCGCCGATGAACGGCCCAATCAACATCGGCAGCATCACCGCGAAAATCATCCGGATTCCCTGAAAATGTCCCGCCTTGTCCTCCGGCGTGCGGTCACGGATTTCAGCGGAAAGCGCGGCGGTAACCACCATGTAGCCGCTCATCATTACGCTGCCGGCGATGATCACCGGCAAAGCGTCCCGCACAAAATACATGCCCATCAACCCCGCCAGCATCGCGGCCGCCGCAACCAGCGTTACGCGCAACTTGCCGATGCGGTCTATTCTCCTGCCCATCAGCACGCTGGCCAGCGAGGCCACAATCAGCACAAGACCCAGCACCATAGCGTAGTTGTCCATCAGCAGATAATGCTGCATGTAAATAATCAGATAGGGAAAAAACACCTGCACCGCGATGGAAAACACGCACATGGCGCACAGCGACAGGTACAGCAGCGGCTGCGCGCGCATCACCGAAGGCCGGAAGCCGTACAGCAGGCTTTGGAAAAACGGCGTGCGGACCCGCTGCACAGGCGTTTCCGGGATCAGGAAAAACCCGACCAGCCCCGCCAGCGAAACCAGGCCGCCAAAAATGGCAAAGAAGCGCTGCCATTCGCCGCGCCGCGTCATGCTGTCAAACGCGCCGAAGATAATCAGCATCGCAATCAGCGGCAGAATGGCCAGCACGCTTTCCACACGCCCACGGTGTTCATTTTGCACGCTGTCCGTAATGTAAGCGTTAAAAGCCGCGTCGTTTGCGGTGGAGCCAAAGAAGGTCATCACGCAATCCAGCGCCACCACCATGGTGGCGGCCGCTACCGCCGCATTGGCCATAGGGAACCACTTTGCGGCATTCTCCACCGTCAGCAGGCCGAAAGCCGCCGTGGACGCGCCCCACAGCAAGTAACCAAAGCAAATGAAACGTTTGCGGTTGCCAGCCCGGTCGCTGGCCGCGCCCATCAGCAGCGTGGTCAACGTCGCCGCCACGGCGCTGGCCGCGACCATCCACGCGATAAAGTTCGGGTCGGTCGTGATGGTGTTATACAGATACACATTAAAATACATGTTCTCAATCGTCCATGCAAACTGGCCGATCAGGCCGATCAGGATCAGCGTTGTCCATAGCCGGGGAGTTAATTTTTTCATGGGGAAGGGCCTTCTTTCATTTTCGCGCTCCGTCAACGGATACGTTATGATAGCACGGCGCGGGCGGGTCTGTCAAAGCCGGCGCTCCCGTTTGACGTTGCGCAATCGCCTGCCGAGCGCTTGTTGACCGCCTACGGGTATGCTACAATAGGGCCAAATAGGGAACCGCCGTTTGCGGGTACCCGCCGGGAGGGATCCATTTGTATACGCTGAACACCCGTCAGCAAGCCGCCGAATCCCGCAGGCAAATCCGGGACGCGTTGCTTGCGCTGATGGAAACCGTGCCCTTTGAGGAGATCACCATCACTCAAATCTGTCGGCAGGCCAACGTGGCGCGACAAACCTACTACCGCAATTTTGAATTGAAATCCGATATTTTTGCTTTTCATCTGGATACGCTTTTCCAGCAATTTTTTGAAAGCTGCTACCGGGGCGGCGATATGGAAGCGGAGCTGCTTGGCTTTTTTGATTTTATGCTCAAACAGCGTCGCCTGTTGCTGCTTTCCGCCCAAAACGGGCTGTTCCACTGGTTCAGCCAGAGCATTGTCCAAAACATTCCTCAGTTCCTCAGCGTTTCGGAGGTGATCCATCTGGCTGATCCGGGGGAGGAACGCTACGTAACCGGGTTTATCGCATCAACCGTGAGCAGCCTCCTGTCGCTGTGGGCGGAGCGCGGCTTGGCGGAATCGCCCGCATGGATGGCCGGGATTGCCAACCGGTTCCTGCGCGGTTTGCAACCCGCCGATCCGACATTGCCCGTAAACCGACCCACTGAAGCGCGTTAAAAACCGGAAAACGCCGTGTCGGTCTGTGAAAACGGGTCCCGTTATCCTCATTGAACATGAACGGCCCGTTGACTGAGCGTATCTTTTTTGTTTTTTACGTGGGAAAAACACGGGAAAAACCAGATTTTAACTGATCTTTGCTTGGCATCCTCCCCTAATCATGGTATACTGGCTTTGAAAAACACGTGTTCATCATTCCAAAAGGGGGCTGCATTGTGCGCAATCAGCCGCATAAACCAAACAGTTCGGACATTGCTCGGCTGGCAGGCGTCAGTCGCAGTACCGTCAGCCGTGTGATCAACGGATATGCCAACGTGCCCGAAGCGACCCGGAAGCGCGTGACGGATGTGATCGAGCGGCACGGCTACTATCCCTCCATATCGGGCCAGACCCTCCGGGGCAAGCACGCGCACTGCGTAGGCGTGTTTCTTGGCGAGCGCGGCTGGCAGGATGAAACGCAGGCAAGGCTGCTCTACAACTTTATCCAAACCGCTCAATCGCTGGGGTATATGACCCTGTCGGGGCAGATGGGCAATTTTGATACCCCCGCGTGCGACCGCGTTGTCCGGGAAGTGTTGTGTTCCGGCTGTGTGGACGCGGGCGTATTCCTCAACGCAACCGGCGGCGAGCTGCTCATCCGCAAACTGCTGTGGGAAGGGCAAACCATCGGCGCGGTGGGCACAACCCCGGATCAGGAGCACGAGCGGCTTTTCACCGTCGGGTTGGATCGCGGCATCGCAAACGATACGGTATCGTACGTGTTATCAATGGGGCACCGCCGGGCCGTTGTGCTTGGGGATATGACCAGCTACCCCGACGGCAGCCAGCTACTGGAGCTGTTTCTCAAAACTGCGGCGGAAACAGGCCTGTATGCCTACCGTCCGCCGATGAGCGATCACGGCAGCTTCACGCAACAGGCGGGGGCGGTGGTGGCGCAGCCGGACCCGCCCAAGCTGCTGATTTGCACCGATCTGGATTCCGTATACGCGGCCTACCGGGCGGTGAATGACCACGGGCTGACCGTTGGCAAGGATATTTCCATTCTCGGCATGGGGCTGATCCCGTCCAACCTGCCGCTGTGGCCCTCGCTGGCTTCGTTCCGTTTTGATCCCCGGGAGATGATTACCTCGCTGTCCAATCGGTTGATCCGCTTCATGGAAGGCGCGCAGAATGAACCGCGCCACGAGCAGATTCGCCACCAATGGACGCAGGGCGACAGTTTTGCGCGCTTTACCGCCTGACCCGCCGCAATCGGCCCCGCATACCACCCGCCGCAATGTCGCCGGACTATGGGAGAACGCGGGTTTCAAATGCGTTAGCCGATGCCCGCGCCTGTTTACTGCATCTACAATTCTTCCGCTTCAGGCTCGAATTTTTATTTCTAAGGCGTTTTGCGCGTTACCCTTTGGGTTTGCCGGCCGTCGCGGCTTCTAAAAAGTCCATTAAATGCTTTTGATAGGCGGCTTCAACCGCCTGTTTGCTTTCCGTTTCAAACGCGCGGTATTGGGTGAGCAGCGTCTCGGCGGCTTCTGTCAGCGTTGCGCCGCCGCCCTGCCTGCCGCCGGTCGCGGTGTCCAACAGGCCAAAACCAAGCCCCTTCTCGGCTTCCTGAATCAGTTTCCAGGCCTTGGAGTAGGCCATATCCATTTTCATGGCCGCGGAGCGCAGGCTATGGGTTGTGCGAACGGTTTCCAACAGCTCCGCAACGCCCGGGCCAAATACCTTGTTTTCCCGATACAGGCGAAGCGTGATGCCGCAGTGCAAGGGTGTTTTCGCCATCGGTTTTCCCTCCCGTCCAAGCTGGATCGGCACGACCCTGATCTGTGCAGAGCATGTAAAATTGCGACGCCGCGTTATGCCTTGCGGTACGCGGTATCCTCCAGCGGCAGGCGGCTGCGGAATTTTCCATCCACACGCATACAGGCCAGCGCGGCTGCGGGCGCGGTGGGGATGGTGGTAATCTCCCCAACCCCTTTAGCGCCAAACGCGTTCTGTTCCAACGAGCCTTTCTCGATCAGTTGAATCTCCATCGGGGGCACATCGGTCGCGCGCCAAAGGCCGAGCTTGCCGTAGGTCGCGCGAGGGTACCCCTGTTCCGTGGGGAAGTCCTCGGTAAAGGCAAAGCCAAGCCCCATCACAATGCCGCCTTCAATCTGCCCTTCGCAGCTTTTCGGGTTCACCACACGGCCCACGTCGTGGGCCGCAACCACCCGTTGCACCTTTTTCTGGCCGTCCACAACCACCACCTGCGCGGCATAGCCGTACGCAAGGTGGCTCACGGGGTTGGGTTTATCGCTCCCCATCGGGTCGGTAGGCTCGGTAAACTCCGCGTAAAACCGCCTGCCTTCCAGCGCCGCCAGCGTGCCTGCCTCCCGCATGGCACCCAGCAGTTGTAGCGCCGCCCGTCGCGCGGCCTCGCCCGTAAACAGGGTTTGCCGGCTGGCTGTGGATGTGCCGGAGTTGGGGGTGATCGCGGTATCCGGCGCGCCATGCACCACAACGCTGGGGTGCAGGCCGGTTGTCTGGCACACCATCTGGGTGCAAACCGTCGCCACGCCCTGCCCCATGCACGCTGCCGACGTGAGCACATGCGCCTTGCCGCCTCGCACTTCAATCGCCACGCGCCCCACATCCGGCACGCCCACGCCCAGCCCGCTGTTTTTCATGCAGCCGGCAATCCCGGCATATGGGCTGCTTTCAAAAGCGGCCTTTACGGCCAGCAGACATTCGGCATAGGCCGTGTCCGGCCCCGCGATTTGCCCGTTGGGCAGAGTTTCGCCGGGGCGGATGGCGTTTCGGTAGCGAATTTCCCAAGGGGAAATCCCGACCTTTTCCGCCAGAAGGTTCAGGTTCTGTTCGGCGGCAAAGCAGCTTTGCGTTACGCCAAAGCCTCGGAACGCGCCGCCGGGCACGTTGTTGGTGTATACGCACAGTCCGGTGATATCGACATTCTGAAAATGATACGGCCCGCCCGCGTGCGTACAGGCCCGCTGCAACACCGGCCCGCCCAGCGATGCGTATGCTCCGCAATCGCTGATAAGCAGCGCCTTCATCGCCGTCAGGTTACCGTCCCGGTCGCAGGCGGTTGTCATGTCAATTTCCATGGCGTGGCGTTTGGTATGGTTGTTCAGGCTTTCCTGTCTGGAAAACCGCACCTTAACCGGCAAACCGGTTATCCATGCCATCAGCGCGGCATGGTGCTGCACGCTCATATCCTCCTTGCCGCCAAAACCGCCGCCCACCAGCGAGGATACCGAGCGCACCTTTTCCTTGGGGATATTGAGCATCCGGGCAATTTCCCGTTGCTCGTCATACACCGATTGCGAGCCTGTGTACAGCACCACGCCGCCTTCGCCGTCCGGTTTGGCAATGGCGCACTCCGGTTCCATAAAGGCATGGTCGGTCTGCGGGGTGGAATAGTGTTGGGTAACCACGTACGCGGCCTCGGCAATGGCTTTTTCCACATCGCCGCGCCTGAGCTGCTGTTTGCTGAGCAGGTTGCCGTTTTCATGCAATCGCGGCGCGCCCTCCGCCATGCCCTGCTCCGGCGTGGTAACGGGGGTAAGCGCCTCGTATTGCACCTCTATCAGGCCCAAAACCTCGTCCAGCGTTTCACGGTGGCGGGTCGCCACCAGCGCGATGGCATCGCCGATGTAGCGGGTGCAATCCCCGGGCGCAATCATCACATCCCAATCGGGCACCAGATGGCCGGTCTTGTTAAACGGCACATCTTTGGCGGTGAGCACGCGCACGGTATCCGGGTGCGCCTCGGCGCGGGCGGTATCGATGGCGAGCACCCGGGCGCGCGGATACTGGCTTCGCAGGGCTTTGGCGTATACCATGCCCGGCAGTACAATATCATCCGTAAACTTACCCGTACCCAGCACCTTATCCGCGGCGTCCACGCGGTGCATGGCATGGCCCAGCAGCCCATCGTCCGGCGCGGCCGGCACCGGTTTGTTTTCGCGGAAGAAAGCGGCGGCCGCCAGAATCGCGTCCTCAATTTTCCGGTACCCTGTGCACCGGCAGATGTTGCCGCGAATGGCCTGCTTTACATCCGCGCGCGTGGGCGAAAGGTTCGCGTCCAAAAGCGCCTTGGCGGAGATCACCATCCCGGGTATGCAAAAGCCGCACTGTACCGCGCCCGCTTCGCCAAAGCAGTGTACGTACACATCGCGTTCGCGTTGGCTCAGCCCTTCCACGGTGGTCACGGTTTTGCCGTCCGCCTTATCGGTGGTGTAAACGCAGGCGCGCTGTTTTTTCCCATCCACAAGCACCGTGCAGGTGCCGCACGCGCCCTCGCCGCAGCCTTCCTTGACGGAGGTCAGGCATAGATCCTCCCGCAAAAAATCAATCAGGGGAATGTGTCGGTCTGTTTGAAAAAGCTGACCGTTCACCGTAAGGGTTGCCATGGCATTCACCTCGAATCAAAGGTCGTGACCGAAACCGTCCGAGCGTCGCTTGCCCTGAGCAAGGCGCCGCGCGCGTAACGCCAATTGCCTCCCAGCCCTTGAAGCTGTTCGTACGCTTGGGTTCCGCCAAAGCGGCGTCAGGGTTCCGGCGCGTCGCCCTGCGACCGGGCTAAAGCGGGGGGTTTGGAACGGTTTAACCGCGCTCGGCATCGGCTTGGTTGGCGGTTTATGAACTGGTTGAAGAACTGCCGCCGCCGGCTCGCCGTTTGGTTTAACGCTGTGTGAGCCAGGGCATTTGCGCAAGCGTCGCCCGCATCAGCCCGGCGATGTCCGCCGGGATGGCGGGATCGTCCGGCTTCGCGCTGAATACCTTGTCATCCAGCCGCACCAGCCAATCCCCGTCCGGCATCAGGGTCCAACCCGGGTTGTGGCTGTCGCGCAGGGCGCTTTCATCGGCAAACCACGTAAGCTTATCCAAATAGGGCGCGCTGCGGTAGGGGCAGAAGGAGGAGCAGTTGCCGCACTCATTACACCGCCCGTCGATATGCACAATTTGCAGCCTGCCTTCCTGCCACACGGCCTCGTTGGCGCGGTTCGGGCAAACATCCACACAGTTCAGGCACACCGAGTCGCAGCCCATGCAGCGGGCAAACTCCTCCTGAGGGCTTGCGGCATCCCGCAGCGCCCCTCTGCGGTTGAGCAACTCCGCGTCGCTCGCGGCGCAATGGCAGGCTTCCGGCTGAATGCCGAGGATTTCCTCCGCGATCGCCTTCGCGTCGGCAATGGCTTCCACAACCGTCGCGGGGCCGCGCAGAGCGTCCCCCGCCACGTAAATGCGCTCGCCCTGCTTGCGCGCGGTCGGCCGACCGTTGGGTTGCAGTTTCACGCCGTTTTCCAGCAATGCGGCCGGGTCCGGCTTTTCCCCGATGGCGGCAATCAGCGTATCGCACGGCAACCGCCGAATTTCGCCGGTCGGTTCGGGGCTGCGGCGGCCGCTTCCGTCCTGTTGGCCCAGACGCATAACCTCGCAGTTCAGCTGTCCGTTTTCCAATGCCTTGGGCGACAGCAGTTCCACAAAATCGACGCCCTCTTCGCGGGCCATCACGTATTCTTCTTCGTCGGCGGGCATTTCCCGCTTGGTGCGGCGGTACACGATGGTCACATCCGCAACGCCGTGGATGCGCTTGGCCGCGCGGGCCGCGTCCATGGCGGTGTTGCCCGCGCCCGCCACAATCACATGCTTGCCAAGGTTCAGGTTATCCGGCCACTTCTTGGCCTGCTCCAGGAATGTCAGGGCGTTGATTTCGCCTTCCACGCCCAGTTTGCCGGCCGACTGCGCGCCGCAGCAGAGCACCACATGCGTAAAGCCGTTCTCCAAAAGCGTTTGCGCGGTTTCGGCGCGCGTGTTGCGCACCACCTGCACGCCCAGCTTGTGCAGCATCGCCTCGTCCCGGTCGATCGCCTCGCACGCGATCCGGAATTCCGGAATCACATGGCGCACCACGCCGCCAAGGCGGTCTTTTTCTTCAAAAATGGTTACCTTCGCGCCCGCTCTGGCCAGGAAGAACGCCGCGGACATACCCGCCGGCCCTCCGCCTACCACGGCGACGCGCTCCGGGCGTTCGCCGGCAGGCGCAAGCGCGTCCAGATAGGGCCGGAAGCCCTTCTCCGCCGCGAGCAGTTTCACATCCCGGATGCGCAACGGCTCCTCATACTGGTTGCGGATGCACGCGCTCATGCAGCGATGGTTGCAAATGCTGCCCGTAATGGAGGGCAGGGCGTTTTTATCGCAGATGACATTGAGCGCGTCGGTATATCGCCCTTGCGCGGCCAGCTCCATGTAAGCGGAAATATCCTGATGGATGGGGCAACCGTCCGAGCAGGGCGCAAGGAAGCAGTCCAGCAGCGGAACCTCCTGCCCGTTCTTTTGCGGATACGCGGGCTTCAGCGGCCGTTTGTAGCGCGGATCCGTGAGGCTCTTTTGCGCGAGCTGGCTCAGCTTTTCCATATCCACGCCCTCAAAGGACCGATAAGGGTGCGAGGCCAGCGCCGCGGCCATGGCGGGCAAGCGGTTGTAACCGCCGGGTTTGAGCAGCGTAGTCGCAAGGGTGATCGGCCATATGCCGGCGTCAAAAAGTTCCTCGATATTGCGCGCGTCCGCGCCGCCGGAATAGCTGACGCGCAGCTTTCCATCAAACGCTTTTTCCAGCGTTTCCGCCAGATGGATGGTCAGCGGCCAGAGAGCCTTGCCGCTCATGTACATTTCCTCCCCCGGCAGTTCGTTGCGGGTGATGGCGACGGGGAATGTGTTGCTGAGCTTCAGGCCAAATTCAAGCCCCTGCGATTCCGCCAGCGTGCCCAACCGCACAAACATGGGCACCGCGTCGGAAAATTGCAAATCGCTTTTAAAATGATGGTCGTCAAAAGTAAGCTCCTCATAGCCCAGCGCGTCCATGGTGCGGCGCGCGAAGCTGTACCCAAGCAGGGTTGGGTTGCATTTGACAAAGGTATGCAGATGTTTGTCTCGGATCAGGTAGGTCGCGATGCGCTCAATCTCCTCCGGGGGGCAGCCGTGCAGGGTGGAAAGCGTGATGCTTTTGCACACACGCGGGTCAAACGCGTCCACATCGGCGGCAGTCAAATTGCCAAGCTCCGATAGGTGCATTTTCGCCCAGTCGGCGCATGCCTGCCACACCGGCGTGGCCTGCGCATTTTTCAGCCCTTCGATAAACCGGTCGAGCTTTTCGGTGCGAATGCCCGCCAGATCATACCCCACGCTCATGTTAAACACAAAGCCGTCGCGCGCGCCCAGCCCAAAGCCGGCGCTGATGAGCTTTAAGGCGAACCATGCTTTCACATACTCGTCAAACGCGTCGGGCACCGTCAGTTCCGTGCTCCACTCCACGTTGTAGCCCTCGGCTACGGCGCTGATGCACGGCTTGCTGACCGGCAAATCTTCCCCATCGAGCTTTTGCACGGTTTTCAGCTCAAAAAAGCGCGCGCCGCCCGCATAGGCGGCAATCAGGTTTTGCGCCAGCTGCGTGTGCGGGCCTGCGGCCGGGCCGAAAGGCGTTTCCGGCTTTTCGCCGAAAATGGACAGCCGTCCGTCGCCCTGATGCCGATACGGCGAACGCACCCCAAACACAGAGCCATCCCGGCGGTATTCAAGGATCAGCTGTTCCATCAGTTCCGAAAAAGGGATCGGGCGCATGCGGTCGCTCATGGCAATCGCTCCTTTGCAGTGTACTATTAGGCGTTGATCCGTTTCCAAAGCGCGTCGGCGGTTTCACGGCAGTGGGCGAGCACCGCCTGTTTATCAACCCCTAGCAGGGCGCGGTCGCGCATCTTCAGTTTCCCGTCGATCACGGTATGGGTGACGCATTTGCCGCTCATCCCAAACAGCACATGCCCGCCAAGGTTCTCGGCTGTCAGCGGGGTCAGCGGGGTATAATCCAGAGCGATCACATCCGCCGCCGCGCCGGGTTTCAGCACGCCCAGTTCCCGGTTAAAGGCCCGCGACGCCAGCTTGGCGTTATTGTCAAACAGCATCTGCGGCGCTTCGCTCCAGGCGACCGTGGCGTCGTGAAGGTGATGCTGGTGTAAAAGCTTGGCCACTTTGAGGCTTTCCAGCATATCGTTGGTGTAGCCGTCCGTTCCCAACCCCACGCAAATGCCCTTGTGCAGCATGGCAAGGGTTGGGGGGCATCCAATCGCGTTGCCCATGTTGCTTTCCGGGTTGTGGGCTACATTGCTGCCGGTCTCCAGCAGCAAATCCATTTCCGCGTCGCTCACATGGGTGCAATGCCCGCAGAGGGTGTTCGGCCCCAAAATGCCAAAGTCAAACAGCCGGTCCACCGGCCGTTTGCCATGCTCCTTCAGGCAGGCGTACACATCCTCAATCCCTTCCGCCACATGGATGTGGAAACCCGCGCCTTCCGTAGCCTGCTCGCGGCAGTAGCGAAGCGTAGCGTCCGACAGGGTAAACTGCGCGTGCATGCCAAACAGACCGGCAACCATGCCGGTTGTGTCGCCGTGCGCAAAACGGAGCCAATCGACGTTTTCCTGAACCCCCGCGCGCATTTTTTCCGGGCCGTCGCGGTCGCTCACCTCATAGCAAAGGTTGGCGCGCACTCCGTACTGTTTCGCGCTTTCCCCAATGGCGAACAGGCTGCCCTCAATCTGGCCGTAGCTTGCGTGATGGTCAAACAGGGTGGTAACGCCGTTTTCAATGCAATCAATCATGGTCGCGTCCGCGCTGAGGCGCGTGTCCGCAAGCAGCAAGTGGCGGTCCAGCGTCCACCACAGGCCGTCCAAAATGTCCAGAAAACCCTTGGGGTTATAGCCCCGGATCGCCATGCCGCGCGCGAACGCGGAATAGATGTGCTCATGCGCGTTAATCAGCCCCGGCATGATTACGCCGCGACGAGCATCCACAAACTCTGCCTGCGGGTATTGGGCTTTCATCGCCTCGGTGCCGCCAAGCGCGACGATCCGGCCGCCCTCCATGGCAACGCAACCATCCTCCCAAAAGGGGTTCATGGGGTCGCGGGTTATCATGCGTCCGTTTCCCATCAGCAGCATGGTTTCTCACTCCTTCGTTCTCGCAAGGTTCAGCGTTTCGAGCATTTGCAGGGTATCGGGGGTGTCGGCGTCCGTCAGTTCTTCGGCGAAGGTCGCCTCCACGGTGCGCACCCACGCCGGGTATCTGCGGATCACCGTCACGCCGGCTTCGCCTTCCCCAAGCGATTTCAATTCGGCATACAGGGCGGCTGGGAACAGCGCGGGGTTGCCTTCGCGCCCGTGAAAAGCCGCGCGCACAATGCTGTCGGGATGCGCCTGAAATTCCGCCATCACCCTTTGAACCGTGGACCGGGTCAGCAGAGGCTGATCCCCCACGCAAAACAGGCAACCCTCCGTTGCCGGCAACGCTTCCAGCCCAAGGCGGATGGTATCGCGCACTTCCGGCAGCCGATGCAGCACACAGCGGTACCCCTTCGAGGCCGCGAGATCGCGCACCGCTTCGCTTCGGGTAACCACCACGGCTTCCAGCCCGGCGGGCAGGGTATCCAATAGGCGGGTCAGCAGCGGTTGACCGCAAAAGTCCGTTAACAGCTTGTTGCTGCCAAAGCGCACGCTTTCACCGGAAGCCAGCACCACACAGCCAATGGTCATACGCACACCCGCTTTCCCAATCGTTATCCATGTTCTACACAATCCGCCGGACGGCCGGCCCTTTTGCCGACTGCCCGGCGGCTCGGTTAATGGATCAGGGTTCCCGTAAGCCCGCGTACCCCTTCGCGCGCCTTCTGCAACTCGGTAATCAGCGCCGTGCGGCCTTCGCCGCCACGCACAAACGCGATGGCAGCTTCCACTTTGGGCTTCATGGAGCCTTCGGCAAACTGTTTTTCTTCCACATAGCGCTGGGCCTGCGCCCAGGGCAGGTCGTTCAGCCATTCCTGCTGCGGCGTGCCAAAGCGGATCGCCACCCTTTCGACCGCCGTAAGGATAATCAGCGTATCGGCGTTGAGCGTGTTCGCCATGAGCGCGCTGGCCGAATCCTTGTCGATGACGGCGCCGATGCCGCTCAGGTGGTGCCCGTGCGCCACAACCGGGATGCCGCCGCCGCCAGCCGCAACCACAATCTGCCCCGCGTCCAGCAGCGCATGCACCGTTTCAATTTCCACAATTTCAACCGGTTTGGGGGAGGCGACCACCCGCCGGTACCCCCGGCCGGAATCCTCAACAACCGTCCAACCTTTTTCCAGCACCTTGGCGTCGGCTTCCTCTTTGGACATAAACGCGCCGATCGGCTTGGTGGGTTTCTGAAAAGCGGGGTCCTCCGGGTCCACGCGCACCTGCGTGAGCACGGTGGATACGGCTTTGTGAATGCCGCGGTCGATCAGTTCCTCCCGCAGGGCGTTTTGCAAATCGTACCCAATGTAGCCCTGACTCATGGCGACGCATACGGAGAGCGGGGCGGGCGGCTCCTGATACTTTGCGGCGTACTCCGACATGGCGGTCTGCAACATCCCCACCTGCGGGCCGTTGCCGTGGGACAGGATGATTTCGTGCCCATCCTCCACCAGATCGGCGATAGCCTTCGCGGTCAGCTTCACGGCCGCCATCTGTTCGGGCAGAGTTTTGCCCAGAGCGTTTCCGCCCAGAGCGATCACAAGGCGTTTGCCTGTGCGTGCCATATTTTCACCCCTGCCGTTTACTCGTAGAGGCGGCGGCTTTGCGCGCCCATGGAACGGAGCACCTCGACGGGGTTTTTAACCTTGGCCAGGAAAATCATCGCGGCGATGATGTAGGGCTTGTAAGAAGCTTCCAGATACAGCGGATCGCGGTAGCGGTCAAACACGGTCGCCGCCACTTCGCCCTCCTTGCAGCTGACGCCGCTGATATCGGCGGGCAGGCAGTGCAGGTACAGCCCTTTGCCGCCCTTGGTGAGCGCCATGCGCTCCTCGGTGCATTCCCAATCCTTATGCTGCGCGTTTTGCTGGAGCAGTTCCTTTTCCAACGCTTTAATGCCATCGGTATCGCCGCGGCCATACAGCGCGGTGCGGCGTTCCATGGCGCCAAAGCTGGCCCAGCTCTTGGGGTACACGATATCCGCATCCGCGAAGGCTTCGTCCATGGAGTGTACGCGCCGGTAGCTGCCGCCGCTTTGCTGGGCGTTCCGCTTGGCGACTTCCTCCACCTCGGGCATCACGTCATACCCTTCCGGATGGGCCAACACCACGTCCATGCCAAAACGCGTCATCAGGCCGATCACTCCCTGCGGCACGGAAAGGGGCTTTCCGTAGCTGGGGGAATAGGCCCACGTCATGGCGACCTTCTTGCCTTTCAGGTTTTCCACGCCGCCAAAATGGTTAATCAGGTGCAGCGTATCAGCCATCACCTGCGTGGGGTGGTCGATATCGCACTGGAGGTTTACCAGCGTGGGCTTTTGCGCCAGCACGCCGTCGCGGTGCCCGGCGGAAACCGCGTCCACCACGCTGTGCATGTAGGCGTTGCCCTTGCCAATGTACATATCGTCCCGAATGCCGATCACGTCCGCCATGAAAGAGATCATGTTCGCGGTTTCGCGTACGGTTTCGCCGTGCGCCACCTGGCTTTTGCCCTCGTCAAAGTCCTGCACGGCCAAGCCCAGCAGGTTGCAGGCGGAGGCAAAGCTGAAACGCGTGCGGGTCGAATTGTCGCGGAACATGGAAATGGCCAGCCCGCTGTCAAAAATCTTGGGGGATACGTTGTGTTCCCGCAGCGCTCGGAGCGCCTCGGCTACCTCGAAGGTAGCGCGAATTTCATCGTCGGTTTTTTCCCACGTAAGGAAGAAATCCCCCTCATACATCTTGGAAAACTGAAGATTTTGGAGGGTTTGAAGCGCTTTTTGCAAATCAGCCATCGGTCAATCGTCCTTTCAGAACATGGTTTTATAATGTTGAGCGCCGGTGCGGGAGGGCGTTTTGAGAAACCGCACCCATCAGAATTACTTGCAATACAGGGAGGGCATCGCGGCGTATACCGCGCAGCACTTGACCAGATCCGCCTTCCAGTTGATCTCGTTAGGCGCGTGCGCCTGCGCTTCCTTGCCGGGGCCAAACCCGATGCACGGCACGCCAAAGCGGCCCATGATGCTGACGCCGTTGGTGGAGAAGGTCCACTTGTCCACCTTGGGTTCGCCGTACATGCCGCGGAAGCTTTCCACCATCGCAAGCGTCGCCGGGTGTTCCGCCGGGATCACCCATGTGGGGAAGTAGCAATCCGTTGGGTATTCAAGCCCCGTCCAGCTGGGGCGGCTGTAGCGGTACATGCTGACCTGCGCATCGTACTTTTTGCAGCTGGGCAAGGCGCTCACTTCATCCAGCGCGCTCTGGTAGGTTTCCCCGTCGGTCAGGCGGCGGTCAAGCGACACGGCGCAACTGTCCGCCACAGCGCAGCGGCTGGGAGATGTGAAGAAAATTTCGCTCACGGTAACGGTGCCCTTTCCCAGGAAGGGATCATAATGCAGCCTTTCGTTCAGCTCCCGAACCTCCTGAAGGATGTCCGCCATCATGTAAATCGCGTTCTTGCCGCGTTCCGGCGCGGAGCCGTGGCAGCTGACGCCCTGAACGTCAATCCGGATTTCCATACGGCCGCGCTGCCCACGGTAGATATTGCCGTCCGTAGGCTCGGTGATGACCACAAATTCCGGCTTCACGCCATCTTCCTTGAGGATGTACTGCCAGCACAGGCCGTCGCAGTCCTCCTCCTGCACGGTGCCGGTGACCAGCACGCGGTACTTGTCGCTCAGCAGCCCCAGGTCCTTCATAACCTTCGCGCCGTACACCGCGCTCACAATGCCGCCCAGCTGGTCGCTCGCGCCGCGCCCGCCGATTTCGGTATCGTTTTCATAGCCCTGATAGGGATCGAATTTCCAGTTGTCGCGGTTGCCGATGCCGACTGTGTCGATATGCGCGTCAAAAGCAATCAGCTTTTCGCCGGAACCCATGGTGCCAAGGATATTTCCCATCGGGTCGATCTGAACCTGATCGAACCCTACGTCCTTCATTTCCTTTTCAATGCGGCGGATCACGCCTTCCTCGCCGCAGCTTTCGCCGGGGATGGCGATCAAGTCGCGGAGAAACGCGGTCATGTTCTTTTCATATCCCTGCGCGGCAGCCTTTACCTTATCAAATTCCATTGTGCAACACTCCCTTATCAAACTCAAGCCGTACCATCAAACCGAAGCCACCGCGCCGTCCCAAACAATCCGGCGGTAGTTTTCCGGGTCGGTATCCCCTTCGGTGGAAAACAGAAGAACGCGGGACTGAGCGTTTAACCCCATTTTGGCCTTCAGCGCCGCGTAGGCGGGATCGGTCATCACGGCGCTCACAACCCCCATGCCCACCGCGCCGCTCTCGCCGGAAATCACCCTCGGGTCGCCCTTCACGGGCGCGCCCAGCATCCGCATCCCGCGCGCGCTCACCCAGTCCGGGCAGCTCAGGAACATTCCGGTATGGTTGCGCAGAATATCCCACGAGATGGTGTTGGGTTCCCCGCACGCCAAACCGGCCATGATGGTGTTGAGATCGCCCTCCACCTTGCGGAGTTCGCCGTCCCCAGCCATCGCGCCTTTATACAGGCAAGCCGCGGCGGTCGCTTCCACCACCGTTACCATCGGCGGGTTTTCCGCAAAGCGGTTTTGCATATACCCCTGCACGGCGCCCGCCAGCGAGCCAACGCCGGCCTGAATCAGCACATGCGTAGGCGCGGCGCCGACCGTTTTCACAAACTGATCCGCCGCTTCGCGCGCCATGGTGCCGTACCCCTGCATAATGTAGCCGGGGATATCCTCATAACCCTCCCAGGCCGTGTCCTGCACCACCACGCCTCGGGGCGTTTCGGCGGCTTCGCGCGCGGCAAGGCGCACGCAGTCGTCATAGTTCACATCCTCAATGGTCACCTGCGCACCCTCGTTGGCAATATTGTCAAAGCGGGCCTTCACGCTGCCCTTGGGCATATGCACCACGGCTTTCTGGTGCAGCTGCCGCGCGGACCAGGCCACGCCGCGGCCGTGGTTGCCATCGGTAGCCGTAAAAAACGTCGCCTGCCCAAACTCCTTACGGAGCTGATCGGAGGTGAGGTAACCGTAATCCATGGCCGATACGTCCCGGCCCAGCTGGTCCGCAATGGTATGCGCCATCGCAAACGAACCGCCCAGCACCTTGAAAGCGTTCAGCCCGAAGCGGTAGCTTTCATCCTTTACGCACAGCGCGCCAAGGCCCAAATGCGCGGCCATACCCGTCAGGTTGGCCAGCGGGGTTACGCTGTATTGCGGGAAGCTTTGGTGAAAATGGCAGGCGCGTTCCACATTTTCAAGGCTCATCACCTGTAAATGCCGGTCCTCCGATTTGGGCATGTGATTGTCCGTCCATAGGATGGGTTCCATCTGGGTTCCTCCCCTTTGACGCAACGCGCGCCATGTTTGTATGCGTGATAACCTTCCGCGCCGCCCCAGTCGAGCAGCCGATCCCGCGGGCAGGCCGTGCAATGCCATCACGCGGACCCGCATCAAACGCGGCATTCCGCGCAGGTTACCGCCCCGTATTTAAGGTTGCCTGTCGGTAAAGCGGTAGGTTTCCTCCACAATGCGTTCCAGCGCGTTGAGGATGCTCTCGTACCCCGTGCAGCGGCACAGGTGGCCGGAAATCAGGCGGCGAAGCTCCTCCCGGCTGTACCGCTTGCCGGTGCCCACGATTTCCACGGCGCTCATGATAATGCCGGGCGTGCAAAAACCGCACTGCGTGGCCGCCTCATCGATAAAGGCCTGCTGAATGGGGCTTAGCTCGCCCGTCGGGCTTTTCAGCCCCTCGACGGTCATCACACGCCGCCCCTGCGCCCATACCGACAGATAGATGCAGCTGTCAATCGCCTCGCCATCCACCAGCACGGTGCATGCGCCGCACTCGCCTACCTCGCAGCCCTTTTTCACGCTGGTCAATCCCAGCCGGTTGCGAAGCGTATCCGCAAGGCTTTCCCGATCGTCTACCGGCAGGGTGACCTCGCTGCCGTTTACCGTCATCGTCAGAGTATTATACATCCGCCATCCCTCCCGCGTTGATGATCGCCTGCCGAACGGCCCGCCTGCAAAGTTCGCTGACCAGCTGAAGGCGGAACTCCCGGCTCGCGCGCCAGCTTGTGCGCGGTTTAACCTCGCTTAACGCGCCCGTGGCGATGCGCTCGATCAGCTCCGCGTCAATCCGCGCGCCCTGAACCGCCGCCTCGGTATTCCAGCAGCGCATCGGGGTTGGGGCGGCTACGCCATACGCCAGCCGCAGCTCCTGCAAAGCCGTTTTGTCGGGGGTGAGGCGCGTCATGGCGGCGCAGCCCAGCGTGGCGATTTCCATCGCTTCGCGCTTGCCATACTTCAGGTAGCAACCGCCGAAACCGTCGTAATCCTTTTTTTCAATGTGGATTGCCACTAAAATTTCATTCTGCTTGCGTACGGTTTTGCCCGCGCCTGTGTAAAAATCCCGGATCGGCACCGTGCGCGTGCCCTGCGGCCCGCGAAGCTCCAGCGTCGCGTTCAGCGCCCACAGGGAGCTGGCGCTGTCCGCGCTGGTCACGCCGTTACACACATTGCCGCCAATGGTGCCAATGTTGCGGATTTGCGGCCCGCCCACCTGATCCACGGCATAGGCCAGCATCGGCATGGTGCGCTGAATCACCGGGCTGTTGGCGATGTGGCTGAATACGGTTGCCGCGCGGATGATAATCTCGCCATCCCCGGTTTCCTCAATGCCCATCAGTTCCTCAATGCCGTGGATGCTCACCAGCGAGCATCCCGCCAGCCGGCCCTCCCGGCACTGGATCAGCACATCGCTGCCGCCGGAAATAACCATCGCGCGTTCATCCTCGCAAAGCGCCCGGATGGCGTCCTCCACGCCTGTGGCCTGATAATACTTTTCAATATCATACATTCGGGTGGACCTCCTTGATCAGCCCGGCCTGAACAAAGCCCTCGACCAGCTTTTGCGGGCTCATGGGCAGGGTGTTAAACGCAACGCCCGTCGCCTGAAGGATCGCGTTGCGGATGGCCGGCGCCGGCGAAATGGCGGGCGGCTCGCCCAGCGCCTTATTTCCGTAGGGTCCGCTGGGGTCGCACACTTCCACGAAGGCCGCCTGCAAATCGGGCTGATCCAGCGCTGTGGGGAGCTTGTAATCCAGCAGGTTATCGTTGAGCGGCCTGCCCTTCTCGTCATACAGCAGTTCCTCATACAGCGCGTAACCGATGCCCATGCTCATGCCGCCCTGCACCTGCCCCTCGGCCAGCTTGGGGTTAATGAGGATGCCGCTGTCGTGCACGTTGAGCAGGTTGAGAATTTTCACCTTGCCCAGCGGAATGTCCACCTCCACCTCGGCAAAGGTGCAACCCGTGGCGATGGTGTTTTCATGGCAGTCCACGCTCGCCTCCGCAAACAGGCGTTCGGCGCGCTCGCGGCTGTACTGCGCCTCCAGCGCCAGTTCCGCCAGCGTAAGCAGCTTTTCGCCTCCGGCCCTGCGCACCACGCAATCGGCCCGCACATCCATTTCCTCGGCCGGTTTTTTGAGTTTGAAGGCGGCGTAATCCAGCACCTTCTGCTTTAAAATTTCACCGGCGCGTTTCACCGCCTGACCGCTCACATAGGTCTGCCGGGAAGCATACGCGCCAAGGTCAAAAGGCGCCACATCCGTATCCTGCGTGGAGACGATATGGACGTTCGCTTCCGTAACGCCAGTCGCTTCCGCGGCCATTTGCGTAAATACCGTATCCGCACCCTGCCCGATTTCCGTCGCGCCCATCTGCAGGTTCACGGAGCCGTCCTCATTCATGAACATCCTGCAATTACTAACTTCCAACGAAATGGGGTAAACGCCGGTTTTGTAATCGAACAGCGCCATGCCTACGCCGCGGCGCACATCGCCGGTTTCGGCGGCATACCGCGCGCGCTTTTCATCCCAGTGGAAAAGCTCCCGACCCTTGGCTACGCACTCCCGAATGGCGTTGCTGTACGCGTGGATGCCGGTGTTGGGGTCCACATACCCGGCCGGCATGCAGTTTTTCAGCCGCAGTTCCAGCGCGTCCGCGCCCAGCCTGCGTGCCAGATCCTCCATGAGGGACTCGGTAAAAAAGTCCGACTGCGGGATGCCATAACCGCGCATGGCGCCCGCGGTGGCGTGGTTGGTGTAAACGGTATAGGCGTCGCCCTCCGTTACGCGCTGGTCGTGGTAGAGCTGCTTAAACATGGTCACGGTGTTTGCGCAAATGGAATGCCCGTGCGACGCGTACCCACCCTGATCGCTGTAAAGCTCAATTTTGCGGGCGACCAGCGTGCCGTCCGGCCGGGCAAGCGCGCTGGCTTTGGCATGGATGGCGTGCCGCACGCGGGTGCAGGCCATGGTTTCCTCGCGGCTCAGTTCCAGCCACACCAGCTTTCCGCCCAGTTGCTGGGTTAAAAACGCGTTCAGCGGCTCGTAAAGCACATCCTGCTTGTTGCCGAAACCGCCGCCGATATACGGCTTAATAATGCGCACCTGCGCCCACGGGATTCCCAACGCCTGCCCCACCACGCGCCGCACAATGTGCGGGATCTGTGTGGAGGTGACCACCACGATCCGGTTTCCTTCCATGTACGCGTAGCTTTGGGGCGGCTCCAGATGGCAATGCTGCACCGATTGGGTGCTGTAATTCCCCGAAACCTCGATTAACCCCGGTTCGGAGGTTTTCGCTTCCTCGTACGTGCCTTCGCCGACCCGGTACCCGCTGTGGGCCAGCTGGTTCGTGTCCCGCAGGTTTGGGTGCAGAGGCGTAGCGTCGCTGCTCAGCGCGGCTTCCACGCTCAGCAGGGGCGGATATTCCTCATATTCAACCTGCACAAGGCGCGCAGCCCGGCTCGCGGCCACGTTGTCCGTCGCCACTACCACGGCGATATCGTCGCCGTACACGCGCACGCGCTCGTTGAGCAGCTTCCGGTCGTACACATCACCCTTGGTTTTATCCAAAACATAGGGATGCCCGGGGGTCGCAAATTCAATATCCGGAACGTCAAAACAGGTAAAAATCCGCACAACGCCCTTGACCGCGAGGGCCTGATCCAGGCTAAAGGATTTCACCCTGCCGTTTGCGATGGTGCTGCGCACGACTTTGGCGATCAGCGCGCCCGCCGGCAGCAGGTCGGCCGTATACTTGGCCGCGCCTGTCACCTTATCGTATGCGTCCACACGCGTAATACTGTCCCTGACGCCCATAGCGGGTTCCTCCTTTGGGCCGCGACCGGCGGCCGTGTGTTACAGGGTATCGATCCGGTTGCCCGCCACGTATTTGCAGACAATCCGGCAGGCTTCGGGCAGGTAAACGGCGCGCTGCAACCGTTGCTCCACGGTTAGCGGCTGCGGATGCGGCAGGCCTGTATCATCCAGCACCACCGCATCAAACTCGTACTGGCTGGCAAAAGTGCCCACCTTGCCAAAAAACGCGCCGCCGCCCAGCGTTGCCAGGTAAAATGCCTCCGGCAGCGTCAGCGCCGGTTCGCGCTGATCCGTGAGCCGCCAGTGCAGCTTGCTCACCTGAACCGCGTCCGTTACAGCGCGGAACATGTCGAGGGTCTGGCCGCCGGCCACATCGGTGCCGAGGCCCATCCGTACGCCAGCGGACAGCATTTTGCGCACCGGGGCGATGCCGGAGCGGATGTTCATGTTGGAAGCCGGGCAGTGCGCGACCATTACGCCGCGCTCCCTGAGCAGTTCCATTTCTTCCGCCTCCGGGTACACCACATGCGCCATGACCGTGCGCGGCCCAAGCATGCCAAACCGGTCGTACGCGTCGGCATAGCTCTTGGCCCCGGGGCAAAGCTCCCGCACCCAGCGAATTTCCGCTTGGTTTTCCGAAAGGTGGGATTGCAGCGGCACGTCGTATGCCTTGGCCAGCTCGGACAGCCGCCGCATCAGCGCGTCGGTGCACGAGGGGATAAACCGCGGCGTAATGATTGGCAGAATGTGCTGAAAACGCGAGCGTGCCTCCTGAAGCCATGCCTCGGTGTCGGCTGCGGCGGTATCGCCTTCCCGCAGGGTATCGGGCGAGTTGCGGTCCATGTTGACCTTGCCGACATAGCCCCGCAGGCCCAGATTTTCCAGCGTTTGCATCAGCAGCAGGGTCGCGGGCGCGTGAAGAGTGGCAAAGCACGCAAACCGGGTGGTGGCGCTGTTGCGCAGGGCCTGCGCAAACAACCTGTACGCTCGTTTCGCGTAAGCCAGATCCGCATACTTGCTTTCTTCGGGAAACGCCTGCGTGTTCAGCCACTCGATCAGCTCCAGATCCATCCCCAGCCCACGGTAGGCAAACTGCGGCGCGTGAAGGTGCAAATCGCACATTCCCGGCAGGATCAGCCGATCCCCCATATCCGTAAGCGGAAGCGCGGCGTAGCGTTCCGGCAGTGTTTCAAACACGCCTTCACACACGCCGTTTACGCAAATTCCATATCCGCCCGGGAGCGTTGTGATGCGCTCGGGGCTCTCACTATAACAAAAATTGCCTTTTAATACGAAATTCATCCGTTATCCTCGCGTTTCCGCCCAAGGCACAGGGTCGCCTACGGTTATTATAAGGCCCGGGCATGCCGATGTCAAATCCCAAAAAGCAAGGGCGCGCGCCGCTTTCACGGCACGCACCCTTGCGCGCGAACAGCCATAAAGCCAAAACCGTAACAGTAACGCAGAAGCGGCGACCCGTTATCCTGCCCGCAGGAGCACGGCTCGGTTCAGTGTTTTTTCTTGTGGCCTAAATACGCTTCCTGCACGCTGTGGTTGTTCAGCAGCGCCTCCCCCGTGTCCTGAAGGGTGATGACGCCCGTCTGCATCACATAGCCGAAATGCGCGGCATGCAGCGCGGCGTTTGCGTTTTGCTCAATCAGCAGGATGGTGATGCCCTGCTCGCTCAGTTGCCGGATGATGCCGAAAATGTCCTTCACGACCAACGGCGCAAGGCCCAGCGAAGGCTCGTCCATCATCATCAGGCGCGGTCGCGTCATCATAGCGCGGCCGACGGCCAGCATCTGCTGTTCGCCGCCGGAGAGCGTGCCCGCCAGTTGCCACGAACGCTCCTTGAGCCGTGGGAACAGCTCGTTCACCCGCTCCATATCGCTTTTGATGCCGGCTTCATCCTTGCGCAGGTACGCGCCGATGCGCAGGTTTTCCAGCACCGTAAGGTTCGGAAACACGCGGCGGCCTTCCGGCACCAACGCGATGCCCCGCTGAACCACTTTTTGCGTATCCAGCCCCAGAATGTTCTGCCCATCGTAGGTGATCGAGCCGGATTTGGCCCGCACAATACCGCTGATGGTGCGCAGAGTGGTCGATTTGCCGGCGCCGTTTGCGCCAATCAGGGTGACAATCTGCCCTTCCTCCACGGAAAAGGTGATGCCGCGCAGCGCCTCAATGCCGCCGTAATTCACACACAGGTCTTTCACTTCCAACAGGCTCATTCTTCAGACACCCCCAAATACGCCGTGATCACATCCGGGTTAGACTGGATTTCCGCCGGGGTGCCGTTGGCGATCAGCGCGCCGAAGTTGAGCACATAGATGCGGTCGGAGATATCCATCACCAGGTTCATATCGTGCTCAATCAGCAGCACCGTAAGCGAGAATCGGTCTTTGATGTCACGGATAAACGCGGACAGATCCTCCGTTTCCTGCGGGTTCATGCCCGCCGCCGGCTCGTCCAGTAAAAGCATGGAAGGGTTTGTGGAAAGCGCGCGGGCAATTTCCAGCCTGCGTTGCTGGCCGTAGGGCAGGGAGGTGGCAATCTCGTCCCGCTGCTCGGCCAGGCCTACAATGCGCAGGAGTTCCATGGTATCCTCGCGCATCTGCGCTTCCTCCCGCACGTTGATGTGCAAGGCGCTGCTCAGGTAGTTGGCTTTCAGGTTCATATGCTTGGCAACCAGCACGTTTTCAAACACCGTCATGCTTTTGAACAGGCGAATGTTTTGAAAGGTGCGCGCCATGCCCATCTTGGTGATTTTGTCGGGCGTATTGTTCACCGTATGGTGATACTCGTACATGTGGCCGCCGGTATAGAGCTTGCGCATTTTGCCCCGGGGATGGTCCTCCGCGATCACCTTGCCGCGCAGGGTCACCCGGCCGTTAGTGGGCGCGTATACCCCCGTGATTACGTTAAACACGGTGGTTTTGCCCGCGCCGTTCGGGCCGATCAGCGCGACGATTTCGCCTTCGTTCACATCCAGCGATACGTTGTTGACGGCAACCACGCCGCCAAACTGCATGGTAATGTTATCCAAATGGAGCACATTGGCGCTCATCGCTTCGCACTCTCCTTTCCGGTTTTCTTAACCCGTTTTCGGAAAAGATCCGGAAGTTCCCGCGTGCCCATGATGCCCTTGCGGAAGAACAGCACCACCATCATGATAATCAAAGAGAAAACAACCAGGCGGAAACCGTTGCGCAGCAGCGGCACCTTCCATCCGCCCCACACCTGCTCCTGATCCAGAAAGCGCAGCCACCATTCCGAACACGCCACAAACAGGAAGGAGCTGAACACGCTACCCGTGACCGATCCGATGCCGCCGATAACCACCATTAGCAGAATTTCATACGTCATGGCGGTAGTAAAGCTCTTGGCCTGCACGGAGTTGGCGTACATTGCCAGCATCGCGCCGCCAACGCCCGCAAAAAACGAGCTGGTGCAAAACGCGAGCATCTTGTGCCGCGCCAGGTTGATGCCCATGGCTTCCGCCGCGGTTTCATCGTCGCGCATCGCCTTGAAAGCCCGCCCGTAGGAGGAGTTAATCAGCAGCACGATAAACGCGACGCACACTCCCGTGATGAGGAATGGCACCAAGGTTGACAGGTATAGCACCACGTTGCCGTCCGCGTCGCGTATGTTAAAATCATCGGTAAACGTGGGGAAAAGGCGCAGGTTGGAGCCGTTGGTCAGGATGCCGATTTTGTCCCACTGGAAAATGGCGCGGATAATTTCCGCGAAACCCAGCGTGGCGATGGCAAGATAGTCGCTCTTGAGCCGCAAAACCGGCAGGCCGATCAGGAAGGCGAAGAAGGCCGCGAACAGCCCCGCGAGCGCCACAGCGACAATCACCGGCAGGCTGAACTGCACAAGCCCGCCGTTATAGTATTGGTAAACCGACAGGCGCTGCGCCACCGGAATGGTGAAAATCGCGTAGGTGTACGCGCCAATCAGCATAAACCCGGCCTGCCCCAGGGAAAACAGACCCGTGAAGCCGTTGAGCAGGTTCATGGACACGGCGACCAGCGCGTAGGTGGCGCCTTTTTTAAGCACTGTGAACAGCATGGAGGTGGAAGGCATCACCTGCTCCAGCACAAAAGCCAGCACGTAAACCGCGCAGATCAGCACAATGGAAATCAGCGTGCCGCGGTCGATCTTTTTGGGTTTGGTCAAGCTTGAAACTTTCGTCATATCCGTCACCTCACACCTTCTCGGTCTGTTTCTCGCCAAACAAACCGGTGGGTTTGACGATGAGGATGATGATCAGCAGGGCGAACGTAAAGGCATCCGAAAAGGTGGTGAAACCAAACATGCTCGTGCTGATGCCAGCCTTAATCAGGATGGTATCCAAGCCTTTGAGCAGGTTTTCACAAATGCCGATGATAAACGCGCCCACCACCGCGCCGGGCACCGAGCCGATGCCGCCGAACACCGCCGCGACAAACGCCTTCAAACCAGGCATGTTGCCGGACGTTTGAATCACGGTTGTGTAATTGGTAAAGTAAAGCACCGACCCGACCGCCGCCAGAAAGGAGCCGATCACAAACGTGACGGAGATCACGGAGTTGATCTTGATGCCCATCAGGCGGCTGGTTTCAAAATCCTTGGATACGGCGCGCATCGCCATGCCGATTTTGGTATGGTTAATTAAAAGCACCAGCAGCACAACCAGCACGAGCGTAAGGATCGGGGTCACGATCGTGACCATGCGGGTCGAGGCTCCGCCGATGGTGATGGTTTCGGAAATGAAGGGGATGCTCGGGTAAAACTGATTCAATCCGCCGGTAATGTAAAGCACAAGATTTTGCAGCGTATAGCTGACGCCGATTGCGGAAATCATGATGGACATGCGCGGCGCGGAACGCAAGGGCTTATAGGCTACGCGCTCGATGGTGAAACCAATGACCGCCGTAACCACCAGCACCAGCGGAATGGCAACGTATAGCGGCGCGCCGTTCGCGGTGATATACACCATCAGGATACCGGCTACCATGAACACATCGCCGTGGGCGAAGTTGATCAGGCGCAGAATGCCGTACACCATGGTATAGCCGATGGCGATCAGCGCATATTGCCCACCGACGGAAATGCCGGACAGCAGGTAAGGCAGGACAGTGCTGAACACGGGGAAACCTCCTTAACGCTCAAACTGGCGCATTGTTACTATTGAAACAGGAAAAACAACTGAATGTGTGATGCGGTGGCGCTGCGCTGGGGAAAGCGACCGCGCGACCGCTTCTCCGGGCGACTGCCCTGCTTTTGGTTTCGGGCGGGCGCAAAAGCCTACTCCATTCCCGGGGCAAAACACGATTCGGCGAGGGCAAGACTGCCCTCGCCGATTCAATCACGATTGGGTTTGCACCCTCAGGATTCAGAAGCGATTACTCAACGCTCTGCACGGTCACAAAGTCCCAAGCGCCGGTTTCCGTGTTGGCGGTCTTGATGTAGGCAACATTGCGGATCGCGTCGCCGTTTTCCTGCTCAAAGGCGATGTCGCCGGATACGCCGGTGTACTTGACGTTCCACAGCGCGGCGTTCACAGCCTTGGAATCGGTGGTGCCGGCAGCTTTGAGCGCCTCAAGCGCCACAAAGTACGCGTCGTAACCCATCGCGCTCACAGCCGCGACCATGTCGTTGCCGCCGTTGTTGGTGAGCATTTCGGGGTTGGCGTTCATCCAGGCTTTGATGCCCTTATCAAAGTCGGGCGCGCCGCCTTCCTGATAGAAGGTGCTGACGTAGATTTTCAGGCCGGTGCCCTTGGCAACTTCCACAACCTTGTTGCTGTCCCAGGTGTCGCCGCCCAGCAGCGGGAAGGTCGCCTTCTGAGCGGCCGCCTGGCTGATGATCTGGGTGCTGTACGCGATGGAGCAGGGCGCGAAGAACACCTGAGCGCCAAGCGTGGTGGCGGTGTTCAGATAGGAAGTGAAATCGGAGGTGCCGGTGGGGAAGGTTTCGGATACCACGGTGCCGCCCAGCGCCTTGAAGGCTTCTTCAAAGTAGTGGCAAAGGCCCACGTCGTACTCGTTGCCCAGCTCGCCCAGGCAGTAGGCGTTGGTCACGCCCAGCGTTTTATACGCATAGTTGGCAAGCACGGTGCCTTGGAAGGGATCCAGGAAGCAGATTCGGAAATAGTGCTTGTTGCCGGCCGTCACCTGCGGGTTGGTGCAGCTGATGCCGATCGCGGGAATGCCGGCGTCCGCAAAGTACGGGGAGCCAGCAATGGAAACGCCGGAGCCGTAGGAGCCAAGCACAACGCTGACGCCTTCGCTCACAAGCTGCTGCGCGGCGGAAGGAGCTTTGTCCGCGGAGGAGCCGTTATCCGCGTACACCAGCTGCACGTTATAGGTCGTGCCGCCGATATCGACGGTGGGCTGTACGCTGTTGGCATACTGAACGCCAAGAATCTCCTGTTTGCCGCCGGCGCCGCTATCGCCGGATGCCGGCTCGTAAACGCCAATTTTCACGACGTTTTCAGCCATGGCAAACGACATCAGGGAGAGTACCAGCGTCAGGGCAAGCAGAACAGAAATCAGTTTTTTCATATGAACCTTTCGCCTCCCAATTAGTATTTAATGGCATTATAGAGGAACCTGTCCCGTTTTGCAAGACGTAAATCGCAGGAATGCAAAAGCAAAACAATCTACCACGCGAAAGCGCTTTATCCGTAAGGCTTTCCGCGTTTTCTCCGCTCAAGGATGATTTGCGGGCCTCCGAATCATGCAAAATTCCGGCGGCTCAAACCGAGCCGCCGGAACCGGAAAGGGTTGATTTTCCAGCCTTTTAGCTTCGCCAAAAGGGGCTGTCCCCTCCGCTGTGGCAACGCGCCTGTCGGGCGGGGATCAATTTACGGGGCTATTGCAGCGTAAACTCCATCACCACAGGCTGATGGTCTGTGTTGCGGAAGTTCAGGTCGATGGTTTTGACGGAGTTCACCTTGACGTTGGAGGAAACGATAAAGCCGTCGATCACATAAGCCACCAACCCGGTGCGGTTGCCGTCGTAAGGCTTGTCCAGCGCGCGGCAGGTCGGGGTGCTCATATCAAACGCAAACCGGAAACCGTCGGGCAATTCCTCCTCGCTGAGCAAGCCGGGCACCCAGTAGGGGTTTTCCGGCAGCGGGTATTTTTCGAGCGTGCCGGGGAACGCCTGATTGAAATCGCCGCCCGCGATCACGTAGTTACCGTTCTGAACCTCGGTTTTCATCAGCTTGAACAGCTGCTGCATCTGCGCCTTGCGGCCATCTTCGCTGCTGTACGCTTCCAGATGCAGGTTCACCAGCACCAGCGACTGATTCCCCTGCTTAAGCGGCAACCGTTCCACCAACAAGCAGCGCTTGAGGTTGGCGATGCGCAGCGGCCAGCTGAACGGCACGGGCAGGCTTTCCCGCGTCGCCTCGGAAACCTCCAGATTGTTCAGCGTAGTGATCCCGCTTTCCACCTGCCCGATGGGCGGCCAGGGGAACGGCACAAACGCGCAGCGATAGTTATAAGCAAAGGCGGAACCCATGCTCAGCCCGCGCGCAAAGTAATCCGACTCATCCTGATAGTAGCTGCGTTTGGAGTTTACGTCCGTTTCCTGTAAAAAGCAGATATCCGGCGCTTGAAGGGAAAGCGCGCTCAAAAGCTCCGACAGGTTATCGGAAACCTCCGCTTCGCTTTTGGGCTGTACGCCTTTGCCGCCATCCATAAAGAAATCCTCATCGCGGCCTAAACCGGCATATCCCACGTTCAGCGTGGCCAACCGATACAGTTTGCCGGTCTGCACCGAATCATGGCGCGCGCCGGCGGTCACAGCCACCGTTTCCACATCGGCGGGCTTGTATTCCGTCGCCGTTAGCCATCCCAGCACAATCGCAACCGCAAGAATGACCACCCCGAGCAGTATCAGGAGAACCTTGAAAAGTATCCGCAGTTTCTTCATAAATAATCCATCCCTCGCAGTTGAGTTGTGGCAGGCCGGGCGTTACGCGGCGTATCCGGCCGATGGGGTTTAAAGCGCCCGATCCGGCGCGGAAAACGCAGACAGGAAATACCCAAAGGTTCGCAAGCTTTCCCCCAACTGGCGGAGGGAAGCCCTCCGCCCGCTTGCATCTGGAAAACGCCTGACTTGGCGTATCCGTGGGCGGGGCAACGCTCCAACGCGCTTTACAGGCGCGGTTCCGCTCGCGCAGGCAATGAGGGCGCGCTTCACGGCTATGGAATCCCCGGATGGTACGCTCGCCGCCATTTTTGCCTTCAAAAAGGAAGTTTGCGCAATCGGTTTGCCGCAGTTCCGATTACCCCACGGCGCGCACGCGGCACGTATCCGCGCAGAGACGGCGGTTGCCGCAGTCATCGCGGCGAACCAGCCCTTCCCCATTTTTACAATTATAGCAGATCGGGCCTCGCAAAGTAAAGTAAACGCGGCATCCGAAAACCATTCGGCAACGCGGGGGCGGGATTTCGGCACGGCCCGCATTCGAAGGGCGAAAACGCACAATCCATCTCACATAGCGCAGGTTTTTCATCAGCATCCTGCCACCCCGCGCGCCGGGGCGTCGATCCGTATGGCTTCGGACTGATTTAGCCTTTGCCTCCACATCCTTGGCCCATCCTTGCTGCGGCGGGAGTACAGGCAGGCTCATGCAGGGTCATTTTCACAAACGGAAAACCCCGCTTTTCACACAATATAGGAAGGAGGCAAGCCTCGCCGGCCTGCCTCCGCAAATGAAATTGTATACGCCATCCCGGGCAGGCATCGGCTGATCGCCATGGGTATCAGACCGCTCGCAAACCAGATTGCATCCATAGGCATCGCCCCATTGCGTTTCAGCGCTCGTGGCGCTTGTGTTGGACGTTATGCCACATAAGGCATCCGGCGGGCAAGGAGCTTTGCGCTCAACCTCACAGGAGCTTTGCCCCTGATTCGGTTTCGCAGTGGCGAAGGTTATGAAGCAATCCTGTACATGCCTTCCGGTTACTGAGCCAGCCGCTTGAAGGCGTCCTTCATGGCGGGATAAAGCTGGCGGTACTGATCGTAGCACGCCGCGTAACGGGGTTGGTTTTCCGCGATCGGTTGTTGGGTAACGCCGACATGGATCATGCTGTCGCAAGCTTCGCGCACGCTGGGGTACAGCCCTGCGCCTACGCCCGCGAGGATCGCCACTCCCAGTGCGGGGCCTTCCTTGCTCTGGGTTGTGCAAACCGGGCAGCCGAATACATCCGCCAGCATCTGCCGCCACAGCTCGCTTCTGCCGCCGCCGCCGGTCGCCAGCATCTGGGCGGGGGTTACCCCCATTTCACCCAGCACGTTCAGGCAATCTTTCAGGGAATAGCTGACGCCCTCCATGACCGCGCGCGTCAGATCGCGCTTCTGGTGCATGGCGGACAGGCCGAAGAACACGCCCCGGCAGTCCGGGTCCAGGTGCGGCGTGCGCTCGCCCATCAGGTACGGCAAGTAGAACAGCCGATTGGCCCCGATCGGGCTTTTCGCAACTTCCTGATTCATCAGGTCGTAGGAATCGACCCCCATGCCGGCGGCCGCTTCCATCTCCGCATGGCAGAAATTGTCGCGGAACCACTTGAGCGACAAACCCGCCGCCTGCGTAACGCCCATCACGTGCCATGCGCCGGGCACAGCGCAGCAGAAGGTGTGCACGCGGCCCTTGGGGTCGATGGCGAGCTTGTCGGTATGGGCGAACACCACGCCGCTGGTGCCAATGGTGGTAAACGCGCGGCCGTCGGCCACCACGCCCGTACCCACCGCGGCGGCAGCGTTATCGCCCGCGCCGCCTACCACCAGCGTCTTTTCCGAAAGGCCGGTGAGCGCGGCGGCTTCGCGGCTGATATGGCCGGTCACTTCCGCGCTTTCGTACACCTTGCCGAGGTATGCTTTATCAATGCCCAGCTTGCCCAGCACCTCGTCGCTCCAGCAACGGTTGGGCACGTCCAGCAACTGCATGCCGCTGGCGTCGCTCACCTCGGTAGCGAAATCGCCGGTCAGCTGATAACGCAGATAATCCTTGGGCAACAGAATATGGCGGCACCGCTTGTAAATTTCAGGCTCGTGTTTTTGAACCCAGCGGATTTTCCCGGCGGTAAAGCCCGTCAGCGCGGGATTGGCGGTTATTTCTATCAGCCGCTGCGCGCCCACCAGCGCCGTAATCTCCTCGCACTCCACGCCGGTACGCTGATCGCACCAGATGATGGAGGGCCTAAGCACCGCGCCGTTTTCATCCAGCATCACAAGCCCGTGCATTTGGCCGCTGATGCCCAACCCGGCGATATCCTCCGGAGCTACGCCGCTTTCCCGGATCACGCGGCTCAGCGTGGTCACCGCCGCGTTCCACCAATCCTCCGGGGCCTGTTCCGCCCAGCCGTTTTGGGGCTGGCTCATGGGATATTCAACCGTGGCGCTGGCAACAACGGTTCCGTCCTGCGCAAACAGCACGGTTTTGGTGCCGCTGGTGCCAAGATCGATCCCCAGCAGGTATTTATTGCTCATGTTCAAACTCCTTACGCCTGTTTGAATAGAATCTGGTTCACGACCGCTTCCAGATATTCCTGCTTGCCGCTGCCGGGCAACGCCGGCGCGCCGTGCTGGCCCGCGATGGCGGCGCATTCCGCAAGCGTCGCCTGACCCGCGCGGATTTTGCGGCCAATCTCGGTATTGGCGTAGCTTTGGTAACGGTCCTTCACAAAGCCGTCGATCCGCCCGTCGGTGACGATCTCTGCCGCTTTGATCAGGCCGAGCGCGAAGCTGTCCATGCCCAGCACAAAAGCCTGGAACATATCTTCAAACGTGTAGCTGGGGCGACGGTTTTTCGCGTCAAAGTTCAACCCGCCGGTCAACCCGCCCGCCTTGAGGATTTCGTACATGCACATCGTGGTATCGTACACGTTGAAGGGGAACTCGTCGGTATCCCACCCCAAAAGCAGATCGCCCTGATTGGCATCCACGGAGCCGAGCATCCCGTTCACGGCGGACACGCGCAGGTCATGCTGGAACGTATGCCCCGCAAGCGTCGCGTGGTTCGCTTCAATATTCAGCTTGAAATCCCGGTCCAGCCCATACTGGCGCAGGAAGCCAATCGCGGTGGCCGCGTCGAAATCGTACTGGTGCTTCATCGGCTCCTTGGGCTTGGGCTCAATGTAGAAATCGCCCGTGAACCCGATGGAGCGGCCGTACTCAACCGCCATCTTCATCAGCGCGGCAATGTTTTCCTGCTCAAATTTCATGTCCGTGTTCAGCAGGGTTTCGTAGCCTTCGCGTCCGCCCCAGAAAACATAGCCGCGCCCGCCGAGCTTCACGGTGCAGTCCAGCGCCTTCTTAATCTGCGCGGCCGCATGGCAAAATACATCGACGCTGTTGCTGGAGCCCGCGCCGTTCATGTAGCGCGGGTTGGAGAACATGTTGGCCGTTCCCCACAGGCAGCGGATATCCGTGCCCTTCATTTTTTCCAGAATGTAGTCGGTCAGCTCGTCCAGGCGGGCGTTGGTTTCGCCAATAGTGGCCGCCTCGGGCACCAGATCCACATCGTGGAAGCAGAAATACTGAATGCCCAGCTTTTTCATAAACTCAAACCCGGCGTCTACCTTGGCGCGGGCGTGCTCCATGGTGCCGGGCGCTGTGCCAAAGCTTTTGTCCGCCGTGCCGGAACCGAACATATCCGCGCCGGTCGCGCCCAGATTGTGCCACCAAGCCATGGCGAAAGGCAGATGCTCCCGCATCGGCTTGCCAAGGATGATGCGGTTGGGATCGTAATACTTAAAGGACAGCGGGTTTTTGGATTCGGAACCTTCAAAGTGAACCTCCGGAAGGTTTGCAAAGATTTCTGCCATGGTAATACCGCTCCTTTCCCATTCGGGATGTCTTATATGGCGCTATATTGGTCGTGTGCCCGAGCACATTATTCAATAAAGTTATTGTACATCGATCTTGGTTGCTTGTCAATCCCTGTGCGCCCGGGCAGGATTTGCGCCCGGTTTGCGAACGGCCAAGCGGTTAACCAAGCGGCGGACCATTATCAAACCGAATGGATTCCGTTCGCCGCGTCGCATTGCGACTTCGCCCCGGCGGCGCATACGTTAAACGCGTTTCCACATAAACCTCCGGCGGGCATTGAACTGCGCCGGCGCACACCCGCAAGCGCTTCAGCATTGCCCCCCATCCGCCGCGGCGGGGTTTTCCGACATTGGGTCGCGGCGGTTTACAGGTTTTCTAAAATTTTAATCTGGTTTTCCATGATGATTTGCTCGCCCTGTTTCGGCGAACCTGTCAGCAGAATATCAAAAGCGGCCCGGATGGCCTGATACCCCTGAAAAAACGGCTGCTGACAAACCACGGCACGCACCAGCCCCCGGCGCATCATTTCCACGGTAGAAGGCACGTTGTCAAACGAAACGACGCGCATGCTCCTTTCATACCCCAGCTCGATCACCGCCCGGCACGCGCCGTAGGTGCCCGACGCGGTCACAAACAGCGTGTCGATCTCCGGGTGCTTTCGCAGCATGTCCAACGTCATCCGGTAACTGTGCTCCATATCGTCCATGGCGCTTGCGTGATCCACAATGCGGATATCCGGGCAAATTTCCTTCAGATGCCGCTCAAACCCTTCCAGCCGCTGCACATGGCCCAATAGCGTGCTTACGCCGGTGATGATGCCAAGGTTCGCCTGACCGTGCGTCACCATGCGCATCACGCCCGCGGCCGTTTCCCCGCCGGTTGTGTAATCGCTGCCCACATAGCAAATCCGGCAACTGTTTTCAATATCGGTGTTCACGGTGATCGTGGCGATTCCTTTTTCGGCAAGCTGACGTATACGCTCCTCAATGCGCTCATCGTTAATCGGCTGCACCACCAGCACCGTCATGCCGGCGTCGGTCAGCTCGTCAATCAAAGCAAGCTGACGGTTAACATCGTAGCCGCGCATGGTTTTCAGCATCACGGTAACGCCGTAGTCCACCAGTTCCTCCTCCGCTTTTCGAAACCCCGCGATCACATCGTCAAAAAACAGGTTGCCCTCGCTGGAAACCAGCGCGCCAAAAACAGGAGCGTTCTTTTTAACCGTAAGCGCCTTGCCCGCGATGTTTTTGGTGTAGCCCATCCGGTGGATGGTGCGCAGAATCAGCGCCTCCGTGTCCGGCTTCACCTTGCCGCGGTGGTTGAGCACCCGATCGACCGTGCCGCGGCTAACGCCGCACAACTGCGCGATTTCCTTGATTGTCATGGAGAACACTCCTAACCCTTATCGATAAAACGCTTCGCACGCTTTGCATTCTGTATGCTGTTTACGGTGCAACGCCCTGCGAGCGCGCGTCGGCCGCGGCTTACGCCCCTAAGCCTGTTAACGTATCGCTTAGCGTGCACGCGCACACTGTTTTGCGCTTATCATAGCGTGCCAACCGGGGGTTGTCAATCGGTACCGGATAAGTATTTTGCAGCTTCGCAGCCTGTTTTTAGGGCGCGGCGTAAAATCTGCTGTGTTTGCAAAGGCTTATTGCGTCTTGTTTTTGTATTTTGTTCCAGATATTATTTATTAGGAAAGAAGTCCCTGTACAATTCGTGCAATGTTCGGAAAAGTTTTTTGTCTACTATTGACATGCTTATGAAACTGGGATACAATACGCACAGATGGAACGGAGAACAAATGTAAGGCTTTGCACATGTGTGCTCGGACACATTTTTTAGGGTCCACAGCCTGCCCCGTTCCAAATGAGATTGTTTTTCAGGCCGATTCGCAAAGGACCGGTCTAGAAAATAAAAAAGGAGTGTATCCCATTATGAAAAAGGTACTCGCGGTTGTTCTGGCTCTCGCTCTGACGCTGTCACTGGTCGGAATGGCGATGGCCGAAGGTAAGGTTGGCGTTGCAATGCCCACGCAGAGCCTGCAGCGTTGGAATCAGGACGGCGAAAACATGAAGACTCAGCTTGAGGCTGCTGGCTTCACCGTTGACCTCCAGTATGCGAACAACGACGTTGCCACTCAGGTTTCTCAGATTGAGAACATGATCACCAACGGCGCTCAGGTTCTGGTGGTTGCCTCCATCGACGGCAGCGCGCTGGGCACGGTTCTTGCGACCGCTAAGGAAGCCAAGATCCCGGTTATCGCCTATGACCGTCTGCTGACCGACACCGACGCGGTTGACTACTACACCACGTTTGATAACTACGGCGTTGGCAAAATCCAGGGCCAGTACATCATCGACAAGTTTGACCTGAGCAACGACGCGGTCACCGGCCCCTTCACCATCGAGTTCACCGCCGGTTCCCCCGATGACAACAACGCCGGCCTGTTCTTCAACGGCGCCTTCGATCTGCTCAAGCCCTACCTCGACAGCGGCAAACTGGTCTGCAAGAGCGGCCAAACCACTTTCGAAGCCGTTGCGACTCCCGCTTGGAAGAGCGAAACCTCTCAGGCCCGCATGGACAACATCCTGAGCGCCTACTATCCGGACGCGCTCACCGGCGGCACCAAGCTTGACATCTGCCTGTGCTCCAACGACTCCACCGCCTTGGGCGTAACCAACAGCCTTGTGGCCGCTGGCTTCACCAAGGACAACATCCCCGTCATCACCGGGCAGGATTGCGACATTGCCAACACCAAGAACATGATCGCCGGCCTGCAGGCTATGTCCGTGTTCAAAGACACCCGCACGCTTGCTTCCCAGACTGTGACCATGGTGTCCGACATCCTCAACGGCAAGACCCCCGAAACCAACACCACCTACAACAACAAGGTCAAGGACGTGCCCAGCTTCAACTGCACGCCGGTATTCGCGGATGCTTCCAACTATCAGACCATCTTGATCGACAGCGGCTACTATACCGCCGATCAACTCAAGTAGTCGGAAATAGCGAATCGCTAACAACTGACGACAGGAGACGGACGAATCCTTCGTCCGTCTCCTTTTTCAGAATCGGGAGGAAGGTCACTTGGGCAATACGATCCTGAAAATGAGAGATATCACCAAGGAGTTCCCCGGCGTAAAAGCGCTGGATCAAGTGAATATCGAGGTCGAGGAAGGGGAAATTCATGCCGTCTGCGGTGAAAACGGCGCGGGAAAATCCACGCTGATGAACGTGCTCAGTGGCATCTATCCCTACGGTTCCTACGATGGAGATGTCATCTACCAGGGGCAGGTTTGCCACTTCCACAATATTAAGGACAGCGAACATAAGGGAATCGTCATCATCCATCAGGAGCTGGCGTTGGTTCCCTATTTAAGTATCGCTGAAAACATGTTTCTGGGCAATGAACGCTCGGCCGTTGGCGTCGTCAATTGGGATGTTACCTACCAGAAAGCCGCCGAATATATGGCGATGGTTGGTTTGCACGATAACCCCCGCTCCCTGATTAAAGATATCGGCATGGGCAAACAGCAGCTGGTCGAAATCGCCAAGACGTTGGCTAAAGATGTGAAGCTGCTGATCCTGGATGAGCCGACCTCTTCGCTCAATGAGAGCGATGCTAAGAACCTGCTTGACCTTCTGCTGAAGTTCAAACGGGAAAAAGGCATCACCAGCATCCTGATTTCTCACAAGCTCAACGAGCTTGCTTATTGCGCGGACAAGATCACCGTGATCCGCGACGGTCACTCGATCGAAACGCTGGTCAAGGGGATTGATGAAATTTCCGAAGCCCGCATTATCAAGGGCATGGTTGGCCGGGAAATGACGCACCGTTTCCCGCCCCGGGAGCATCACATCGGCGATGTGGCGCTGGAAATCAAGGATTGGACGGTCTACCATCCGCTGTACGCTGATCGGAAGGTTGTGGACAATGTGTCCATGACCATCCATAAGGGCGAAGTGGTCGGGATCGCCGGTCTGATCGGCGCGGGGCGCACAGAGCTTGCCATGTCCATTTTCGGTAAATCCTACGGCACCCGCATTTCCGGCAAAATATACAAAGACGGTAAACTGCTTGAGCTGCACAACATCCCGCAGGCCATCGAATCCGGTTTGGCATACGTGACCGAGGATCGCAAAGGAAACGGCCTGATTATCGCGGACAGCATCAAGCATAATTTTACGCTGGCTCGCCCGCAGTTTATCAGCAAGCGCGGCGTACTGGATATGGATCTGGAAACCCACAAAGCCAAAGACTTGCGTGTAAAGCTGGGCGTAAAAGCCCCGACCGTTGAGCAGCTGGTGGGCAACCTCTCCGGCGGCAACCAGCAAAAGGTGCTGGTTGGCAAATGGATTTTCGCCCAGCCGGACGTGCTGCTGCTGGACGAACCCACACGCGGCGTGGATGTAGGCGCAAAGTACGAGATTTATCAGATTATCAACGATCTGGTAGCGCAGGGGAAAGCCGTGCTGATGATCTCATCCGAACTGCCTGAGATTCTGGGCATGTGCGACCGCATCTATGTAATGAACGAAGGTCATATGATCGCAGAATTGGATGGCAAGGACGCGTCCCAGGAAAGCATCATGGGCTACATCATGCAAGACAGCAAGAAGGAGATCGGCGCATGAACAACGTCAAGAGTAAAATAAAGGGGAACCTGAAGCAATACAGCATGCTGCTTGCTTTGGTGGTTATCATCATCTTCTTCCATATCCTGACGGGTGGGCGGCTCCTCAAACCCATGAACGTTTCCAACATCGTGTTCCAGAACGCCTATGTCGTGATCCTTGCCGTCGGTATGCTGCTGTGCATCCTGACCGGCGGTAACATCGACCTGGCCGTTGGCTCGGTGGTCGCGCTGGTCGGCGCCTGCGCCGGTCAGTTCATCATCGTATGGCACTGGAATGTATACCTTTCCATCGCCATGTGCCTTGTGATCGGCATTCTGGTTGGCGCGTGGCAGGGGTTCTGGATCGCGTATGTGCGTATTCCCGCATTCATTGTAACCCTGTCCGGTCAGCTGGTTTTCCGCGGCCTGACGCTGTTGATCCTGAACGGTTTGACGCTCGCTCCCTTCCCGGATAACTATCTGATGTTCTCCACCGGCTTTATTGCCAAGGAAGCCAAGATCGATTTTCTGGGAGCTTCGGTAAACATTGTCTGTTTACTGACAGGCGTCGTGGTGGCTTTGATTTTCTGCATTGCGCAGATCATCAACCAGCGGTCGCGCAAGCGCAAGGGTTATGAAACCGATTCAACGGCCTCGTTGACCATTAAAATGGTTATTATCTCGGCCGCGCTGATCTGGTTCTTCACGCTGCTCGCGCAGTATCAGGGCATTCCGTCCGTGCTGATTATCCTGGGCATTCTGCTGGTTGTGTACACGTTCTTCACCACCAAAACCGTTGTGGGCCGTCACCTGTACGCGCTCGGCGGCAACGAGAAGGCTGCGCGCCTCTCCGGTGTAAAGACCAACCACCTGATGTTCTTCGCCTATGTAAACATGAGCTTCCTGGCTGCGGTCGCCGGCCTGGTATTCGCCGCCCGCCTCAACAGCGCAAGCCCTGTTACCGGTACCGGCTTCGAGCTTGATGCCATCGGCGCGTGCTTCATCGGCGGCGCCAGCGCATACGGCGGCATCGGCACCGTCGGCGGCACGCTGATCGGCGCTCTGATCATGGGTATGCTGAACAACGGTATGTCCATCATGGGTATCAGTTCCAACCTGCAACAGGTGGTCAAGGGCCTCGTTCTGCTGGGCGCCGTGGCATTCGACGTCATCAGCAAGATGAACCTCGACTTTATGCCCAAGCGTAAAAAGCCGACCGTTGCCACGCAGAAGGGCTGATCGCTTAGCACAACATCAAATTCTATTCTAAAAACGGAGAGCCGAACTGATCGGCTCTCCGTTTTGATATGTATGCTTTCCCGAACCGTGGCGAAGGTTTCGGTCACTTTGCCCCAACGGTCGCGCAATCCAGCGAATGGCTATTCGTCCTTCACAGGATCATCGCCCGCGCCATTCAGATACCGATCAATGATGAACCGTGGGCGGCGTTTGGTTTCATTGTAGATTTTACCGATATATTCCCCGATAACCCCCAGGCTAAGCAGCTGAATGCCGCCAATCAGCCAGATCGAGGCCAGCGTGCTTGTCCAGCCGGTCACGGTGTGCCCAACGATAAAAGAAACCAGCGTATACAGTAACATGAGCAGCGATATGGCAAAAATCACAATGCCCAGCGTTGTGATGAGGCGGAGCGGTTTGACCGAAAAGCTTGTAATGCCGTCAATAGCGAAGGCCAGCATCTTTTTGAACGGATACTTGCTTTCCCCCGCGAAACGCTCGTTACGGTCATAATAAACATAGCCGCTTTGAAAACCCACCATCGGGGCCAATCCCCGCAAAAACAGGTTGACCTCCCGAAATTCTCCCAGCGCTTCAAGCGCACGGCGGCTCATCAGGCGATAATCCGCGTGGTTGTATGTGATATCCACACCCAACCCTTTCATCAGGCGGTAAAAGGCAAGCGCAGTCTGCTTTTTGAAAAAAGTGTCCGTGTCCCGTTTGTTACGCACGCCATAGACGATATCGCAACCATCCCGATACTCCGTGATAAACTGATCCATCGCGTCCATATCGTCCTGCAAATCGGCATCCATGGAAATTGAAAAATCACAGTGTTTGCGCGCAGTCATCAGCCCTGCGAGCAACGCGTTCTGATGCCCGCGGTTCCGGCTGAGCTTCAGCCCATCAAAAAGCGGATTCTGTTCGTGCAGTTCACGGATGATTTTCCAGGTTTGATCCTTGCTGCCGTCATCCACCAACAGCACGCGGCTGTCGCCGTCGCAAAGCCCGCGATTGACTAAATCCCCCATTTTAATCGTCAGCCTGCGGGCAGTTTCATGGAGCACTTCCTCCTCATTGTAGCAGGGAATCACGACCATCAGCTTGTTCGACATGCCAATCTTCCTTTCCCGGTGGTGTAAAAAACGGGGAGTTGTCGCACGGCTTACCCAAACGTGTTACAGGGGTTTCGTCCCGTGTTCGGAATCCTTCTCACATGCCACGCTAAAGGGCGTGCGTGCGGCTTACGCTCTGAAACCGATTGATCCCGGTGCGTAAAATGCCTGTGACCGTATGTGCGCCCCTGCGCGCGGCGCGTCACGAATCGGTAACGTCAATCGGTTGGCTTTCCGCGGTAAAGGTTTGGTCGCTCATATAGCCGGTCACCTGCACGCGATACTGCCCGTTTTCCACGGGCTGACCGCTTTTATCCAACCCATCCCAATAGAATGTGCTTCCCTCGGGAACAATTCTGAGCGGTCGGGTGCTTTGCCGGTGGCATAGCCTGCGCACGGTTTTCCCCGTTTGATCCACAATGCTTACGCTCAGCTGGCAAGGGCAAGCGTGCTTCACGAAAACCGCAAGCTCCCGCGGGTTTTTCGCAGAATAGCGGCTGTCTACTTCCACACCTAAATCCAGATTCCCTTTTTCGGGTGGAATGGCGATTACGCGGCCCGCGTGAACCGTCAGCTTTCCATCCTCAATGGAAACCAGCTGCACAAGCACATACCCTCCGCTTACGCTGTTTTGCAGGTTCAGCGCAATCGTGCGCACCTTGCGCCCCGGAGAAATCGCGCCCTGTTCATCGCCGTAGGCTGTGTACTGCTCCATATCGTCATACAGCAGCTGCGCCTCGTCAAATCGCCACACGCCTTCGCGTTGGTTCACTACCTGATAGGCGACCCGCACAGGGCGAAGCGCGATAAATTCCAATGTCAGTTTCTGGTCTGTGGCGCTCAGGGTGGAACTGCTGAAGGTGACGTCCCCAATGGGGGACCTATCTGCGTTAGCCCGGTCCGCGTCGTTCAGGCGGTAGCTGAACACCACAAAGTTATCCTCCTGCGGATACACCTGCGGGGTGGAAACCGCGTGGTTTTCCAATAGGCAGGTGTACAGCTCCTTCAGGGTGATGTTGCCATCCCGGTTGGCATCGGCCGGGTATCCGTACCGTGGGCTAAGGCTTTGGCTGAGCGCCTGCGTAAAATAAAACGCGCCCTGCTCGTAGCTTGCCGCCACGTCCGGCTCCGTGCTTTCGGTCGTGTTCCAGTACCAGCTTTCCTCCATGGCTCCGGAGCTGGTGAGCACTTTATATTCATCGCCTAAAAAATAAACATCCTTTGGCTGTTTGCGCATTCCTTTGCCAATGAAAGCGCCGCTGTAACAGGCGTCCAGCAGGATCACCTTTGTGCCTTTGACGCCGGAAAGCGCATCCTGAAGCTGCTTGGGCGTCATGCGGCCCTCGGTTTTACCGTCGCTCAGCAGCAGCGCGATACCCGTTGCTTTTTCGGGATCATCATAAACGCCGTGCGTGCTGATGTACAGGTAGCTCACGTCATCCTCATCCGCCTGGGCAAAGGTGTCGCGGATCAGCTCGGCCAGCGCGTCCGGCCCGGTAACGGGTTCAGGGGGGATCATGATCGTATCAAACGGCGTGCTGCTGGCCTGAAGCGCTTCCTGAATGGCAAACACATTGTTGGTGGAGGAGGGATAGGTGCTCGGGCGGGACACAAAATCATCCACACCGATCAGCAACGCTCGGTTGGTGCGGATTCCATCAGCCTGCGCAACCGCTGCGCAGGGAAGCAGGCAACTTGCCACAAGGCAACAGACGGTCAGCCCGATTTTCAGCAACCGCCTCAAACGGTTGAACATGCTCATCCTCCCGCTGGTTTTCCCTTTTTGCTATTGTACACCCAAACGCTTCGATGCACAACACGGTTGGAAGGCATTTACAGTTGTGCGCGCTACCGGGTTAGACGCATCGCGCTATTCCCCCGCAACCAGCCATGTGTCCGGCGTATCAAATTCCAGCTGCTTCACGGCCTCCTCAATGGATTGTTGGGTTTCGCGATCGGCGATGCCCGTAACGGTTTTCCCATCCATGGTTTTCTGGTAGGCCGCAACGGCGGCTTTGGTGTTGCTGCCAAAGGTTCCGGTCTGGTTTTTAGCCTCCAGAAACCCAAGCTGGCAGAGCTGTTGTTGCAACGCCAGCACCTTATCCCCACTGTTGCCGCTTCGCATGGTCGTGTCCACCACATCCTGACAGGCGCCAAACCCCAACACCTGACTGCTGTCCAGATAGTAGCGGTTACGCTGTACGCTGGAGGGATTGTTGCCCTCAATCACATGCACGATCGTGCGGCCATCCGCCGCCCGGGCGCTGTATTCCACCAATGCCACGTGCTCGGTATCCCCGGCTTCGTTGTAGCTGAAAAAAATCAGGTCTCCGGGGTGGGGAATATAATCGTTCTTTTTCATCAGCGTATCGCTGCCCTTGAGCCACTGGTAGCCCCAGTTGGGGCAGTTGCCCTTGCGAAACACAAAGCGGCCCCGGGCGATGAACCATTCCTTGCCGGTGTTCTGCCCGCCGTAGTTGGGGTAGACCACGTTGAGCAAATCCTCCCCAAAGCGCCGGTCTACCTGATCGACACACCAGCACACAAACTCGGCGCACCACGCGGCGTTGGGGTCGCCGGACCAGTCGCCATACTTGGTCAGGTTATTTGGGCCTTCGGTGTAGCCCAGCTCGCCAATCGCGACTTTGAGGAGCTTTTCGACAAAATCCGGAGCCTCTCCGGTATCGATGACCGTTTCTCCCAGGCTGGCGTTCTCCCCCACATCGGATTGCACCCCCTGCTCCTCTGCGGCGGGCGTTGGCGAAGCCGACTCCGCGCCGGCCAGCGCAGGCGTCGCCATCAACAGGATCAGCAGCGCAACCGCCCAGCGCCGCATAAGGTTCATCCGCATCCCTCCGAATCCGTCGCCTGCCAGCCCATTACCGGCCAAAGGCTTCAATGCCGCGTAACAGCTCAAACTCCCGAATATCGCGCACCGTTGTGTACATTTTGCGCGTCAGGATGGCCCCCGCGCGGTAAAACAGGCAGATGAACGGCATATCGTTGGCAAACTGCTGCTGGATTGCCTGCATGGTATACGCATAATCCTCACGGTTCTGGTTGGTCCGGAGGGTGTTGAAAAGGCTGGTCATTTCGCTGGAGTTATAGCGGCAGTAGTTAGCGTCGTTCCCCTTCATGAGCAGAAAACCCGCGTCGGGGGTCACATCCATCTGGAAGGAAGCCAGCGCCAGATCAAACGCCCCGGCCGCGAGCTTCTCCTTTTCCTGATCGTAGGTCATGGTCGTGACGTTTACCTTGATTTTCAGCACGTTGAGCATATCGGCGATCATATTGGCCGTTTCAAAGCGCACATCGTTTTCCGGGTCCTCATACACGTACAGCCGGAGAACGAAATTCTTTTTTCCATCGGCGGTCACCTTATCCAAAATGCCGTCCCCGTCGGTATCGCTCCAGCCCTCGTCCGCAATCAGCTGTTGGGCCTGTTCCAGATTATACTTGAACGCGCTCTCCTGATCGTAATACAGCCAACTGCCGGAAGAAATCGGCGTGTTCGCGGTTACCGTCATGCCCATGTAAACGTTGGTGGAAATCAGGCTTGTGTTGATGGCGGCGCGGATGGCCTTGCGGATGTTCACACTGTCCAGCGGGAAGGAATCGTTGTTGATGAGCATGGTTTCCAGCTGGCGCGTGTTGTAGGTGATGGAGAGGGAGTTGATGCCGCTTTTGTACTGGGAGGCGGAAACCGAGCGGGTGAAAGCCGTGTCCACGCGACCGTATTCATAGGCCGTAATCAGGTCCTTATTGCTGGAAAACAGCGAAACCATGATTTCCTTTACCTGCGGCTTGGTTTGCCACCAATTGTCATTGACTTTGAGCCAAATGTAATTGGCCGCTTCAAAAGAGGAAATCACGTACGGCCCGGTGCCCAGCGGGTTGGGGCTATCCACCTGCGAAGCCGGCACCACCGGAAAGGTGAGCGCGTACAGCAAACCGTAATACGTGCGTTTGGCAGCCTTAATGACAACCGTGCGATCATCCGGGGCGCTGATATCCTTAACCATGTAGCGGATGGTCTGGTAAAAACCCCGCGCGTTGGGATCCTCGCTGTTAGCCATGGCCAGCAGATATTTGCAGGAAGCTACCACATCATTCGCCGTCAGCGGAGTGCCGTCCGAAAAGGTTACGTTTTCACGCAATGTGAAGGTCCAGGTTTGGCCGTTGCCGGTTTCTGACCAGGTTTCCGCCAAAAGCGGCTGGGGAAGGCCGTTGTCATCCACCGTAACCAGACTTTCGTAAACCGTGCCGTACACCGATACGATGTCCCGTTCCTGTGGGTTGAGCGGGCGGATTTCCGTTGTGCGGGTGGAATAGATGCCCACAATCAGCGAATCGTCCACGTTTTCCGCAAGCGCGACGGAGCTCGAAAATGCCAAAATTGCCGTAAGCAGCAGGCAAAGCAGACGGTTGATCGGTTTCATGAGTGTCCTCCCTATCAAAGCCGCAAGAGGCGGATTGCCGCCTGCGAGCGGTCGGCGCAAGGGTTTGCACGGCGCAAGTGAGCCGGCAGCCCGGCTGCCGGCACGTTGTTTACAACGCATGAGGTCAGGTGGCGCCGGACGCGGCTGCGCCGGCGGTTGTATTCGTGTCCAAGCCGCCTTCATAGTACAGCCGCCGGTATGTGGCGAACGCCTTGAGCACGCGCGTCGCATAGGTTTTGGTCGGCCCGTCCGCCATTTGCGACAGGGAAATAGTTTGGGCATCCTGACTGTAACGCGAATCGTTCAGCCAGTTTTGCACGGTGTTCTGCCCCGCGTGGAAGGCCGCCGATACCAGAATCGGGTCGTTATGGAAACGGTCGCTCAAAAAAGCGAGGTACCAGCAGGCATAGTGGACGTTCGTATCCGGATCGTACATCTGATCGAAGCTATACTCGTCGGTCAGGCCCATTTTGCCGTGAACCCACTCGGCGGTATCGGGCATCATCTGCATCAGGCCGCGCGCGCCCACATCGCTTTCCGCTTTGGGGTTAAAGGAGCTTTCATTCAGCACGATGGCGGCCACAAACGCGGGGTGCAGGTTGTTGGCCGTGGCCTCGCGCTCAATCAGGTCGCGGTATTGGTAAGGGTGGCTGTTAGCCAGTTTTTCAATCGCCGCCGCGCGGTTGGCCAGCACATCCGCCTTTTCGTTGGCAAAAGTGAGCTGCATAATCCACAGCCCCACAACCACCAGCGCCGCCACAAACACCGCGATGCCCAGATAGGGGATCACGAGCTTCGGCTTTTCCTCCTGCTCCTCTGGACCGTCCTCAGGCCAATCCGGATCGGGTTCCGACCGCTGCCGGCGCACGTTTTGCGCATAGTATGGGTTGTAGCGGTCCGCTTCGGGCGTGCCGTACGGGTCCTGCGCCAAGCCTCCGCCGGGCGCAAAATCCGCGCGGGGAGCATACCCCCTGCGGTATTCGGCGGATGCGCCCGTCGCCTCTGCATGCAAACGCGCATATTCCTCCCGCGTGGGCAGGGAGGATGAGGTTCTGCGGTCCGATTGCCCTTCGGCTCCTCGGTGAACCTCTGCGCGGCCACCCTGCGGCGGCGGCACGGCTACCTGCGCGCCATGGCGTTTGCGCCCGAAGCCCAAATCCTCCGCGATTGTCTGTTCCGTAAAGCGCTGTTGGTCAATCAGTTCCGGCGGATAACCCGCCGCTTCGTAGTCGCTGATACGGTTGGGCGCTACCTGCGCCGCGGGCATGGGCCGTCGGCCGATCGGCCTGCCCAGCAGATCGGTTGGCAGCGGCTCCGCTTCCTGTTTGGGGGCCGCTTCCACCTTGGTCGCGCGTCGCCTGCGCTCCTCATCAAACGGCAGGTTATTTTGCTGGGCCACGCGCAACCAGTCCGGAATTTCCTGCGGGGCAGGGGCCGCAAACTGAGAGCCGTCGGGAGCAAACAGATCGCCCGGTCGCACCGAGGTTCTGACCTCCGCCCTTGGATCGCCCGATTGCTGCTGTTCAGCCTGCGCAGTTGCCTGCAGCGCGGCGTTGCGGTCAAACCCACGCCTCATGGACTCCCTGCCGTCCGACTGCGAAGGCGGCTCAGCGCCGTTTGAAAACGCCCGCGCCGACGCGGAAGCCTGCCTTGGCGCGCACTCCGCCCCACGGGAGTCAGAACCCTCGCGGGCATCTTCCGGTATGTAAGCGTCGCGACCGCCATCCCGCGTACTCGCCTGCCGAGACGCGTCCTCCCACTGAGCCTGCGCCGCCTGTAAGGGCGCGGGTGATTGCGGCGCGTAGGTAGGCGCTTTGGTAAAACCGTTATCGCGTGGGCGCGGATAGGCAATGCTGGCTGCCGGCGCAGGGCCGTCGGCCTCTCTGGGGAGGCGGCGGGCCGCCTCATAACCGCGCGGTTCTCCGGAAGCCGTCTGGTTTTGAACATTGCTATCCACGGTTTCGCGCTGGGTCGGATCGGCCCTGTGGCGCACTGTCGCGCTCTCAGCGGGCTTATGGATAGGCTCAGCCTGTTGGCGGCGCGCGCCTTCGGCAACGGACCCTACAAAGGAATAATCCCTTGGCGCATAATCTTCATCCTCGCTACGGTATTTCCGGGGCAGGCAAAGCAACATACGCAGGCTCCTTTCCAGGGTGAAGATGATTGTTTTCGTTGGTTGGGGCAACGCGCCGCGCGCTTTTTTCTGCGGCTTTGCAAAGTACGGGATTGCGCGTTCCGCCGCCTTGATGTGTTTCGCCGGTTTGCGTGAAACGTTAAGGCGTCAGGCTTTTGGCAGGCTTTCCAAACTGTAACAGCGGCTTCGCTTCTGCGCTCCGACAAGGGTTTGCCCCTGAGCCGGTATCGCTGCGGCGAGATTGTTTTACTCGCCGGGGATTACCCGTCCGAGGCTTCAGGGGGTTCGGCCATATCCCGATCGCGCTGCGTCGAGGGGCTTGGAACCGCTTGCCATCATACCGCAATCACTCAGGAGGCATAACGGTTGGCGTTCTGCGGGGGCCGTCGGCCAGGATCCGCTTCCACAGCGCGAGGGCGTGGGCGCGGTTCGTAGCCTGATCCGCATCCGTAGTTAAAACGTAATCGGCGAGGCTTTCCGTGCGTTCCGGCGCATTTTGGTTTCGCATACGCCGGATCGCTTCTTCACGGGTTAGCCCGTCGCGCCGTTCAATCCTCTGCAACCGCACCTCATCGGCGGCGGTCACGCAAAGCACCGCGTCGCAAACCCGATCCATCCCCGTTTCAAACAGCAGGGGCGCGTCCAGCAGCGCGACCGGTTCGCCCGCTTTATACAAAGCCTGCAACGCTTCCACCGTGCGCCCGGTAATCATCGGGTGAAGCAGCGCGTTGAGCCTTGCCAGCGCGGCGGAATCCTGCCCGAACACGCGGCCGGCCAGCGCGGCGCGGTTGAGTGTGCCATCGGCGTTAAAAACCGCTTCGCCAAAGGCTTCCCTGAGGGCTGGCAAGGCTTCGCCGTGCGGCGCGGTCAGCGAGCGGCTGATCGCGTCCGCGTCAACCACGGGAACGCCCAGCGCATGGTACCATGCCGCAACCGTTGTTTTCCCCGACCCGATCCCGCCGGTGATGCCGATCACGCGCATGCCCCTCGCCTCCCTGCCAAACCGTTTCGCCATCCAGCGGTCCTTCTCTTACTTCGCATCGTACCAGCTGCGGCCATGATTGACCTCCGCCACCAGCGGCACGCTGAGGGTCACAATGCGTTCCATGGCCTCGCACAGGAGGGCGCTCACCGCGTCAGTCTCCTCAACTGGGCATTCCACAACCAGTTCGTCGTGTACCTGCAAAATCAGCTTGGCTTGAAATCCGCCTGCCTGAAGGTTTTCCTGCACGCGCACCATGGCCAGCTTGATGATATCCGCCGCTGTGCCCTGCACGGGGGTGTTCATCGCCGCGCGTTCGCCAAAGCTGCGGATGTTCCGGTTCGGGCTTCGCAACTCGTACAGGTCGCGCCTGCGGTGGAACAGCGTTTCCGCGTAGCCCAGCTCATACCCACGGTGCACCGATTCGTCCATGAAGATCTTCACGCGCGGATAGCGTTCAAAATATTTGGCGATAAAAGCGTCAGCCTCCTTACGGGAGACGCCGGTGTTGCGCGCCAGCCCAAACCCGCTGATGCCGTACACAATGCCGAAATTGACGGCTTTTGCGCTGCGACGCATGGCGGGCGTTACGCTTTCAAACGGCACGCCGTTGATTTCGGCGGCGGTACGGGTGTGGATGTCCTGCCCTTTCAGAAAAGCGTCCCGCATCGCGGGGTCGCCGCTCAGGTGCGCCAGCACGCGAAGCTCAATCTGGCTGTAATCCGCGTCCAGCAGCACGCAGCCCTCGCGGGCCACAAAGGCCCGGCGGATTTCGCGGCCTTCCTCACTGCGCACCGGAATGTTTTGCAGGTTTGGCTCCACGCTGGAAATGCGGCCCGTAACGGTCGAGGTCTGGTCAAAGGTGGTATGAATCCGCCCCGTATCGTCCACCAGCTTGGAAAGGCCCTCGATGTAGGTGCCCACCAGCTTGGTCAGCTTCCGGTAATGCAAAAGCGGCTCGATGGAAGGATGATCCAGCGTCTCCAGCACATCCGCCGAGGTGGACCATGCCCCGGCTTTGCTTTTTTTAACCGGCGAAGGCAGTTTCAGCCGGTCAAAAAGCACTTCGCCCAGCTGTTTGGGGCTATTGACATTAAACTCCTGCCCGCCGGTGAGCGCGATCACCTGCGCGCGGCAGCGTTCAATTTCCGCGCCAAACTGCACGCCAAGCTCCGCGAGCGCCGCCTTATCCACGCTGAAGCCTTCGCGCTCCATCGCGAAAAGCACGCGCGTCAGCGGCATTTCCATTTCGGTCAAAAGCGCCAGCATACCCTTATATTCAAGCCTTGCGCGCTGTTTTTGCATCAGCCCCACCAGCGATGCGGCATTTTGAGCGGCAACCTCCGGGGGTTCCACCGCTATAGCGGGCTTCTTCCCTTTGGGGGCCGGATCCTCCTCGGCCATGGTTTCGTCAGCCGCGGCTTGCTCCCTGTTTTCGGCCGCCAGCGTTTCTTTCAGGTCAAAGCTTTTATGGGTCGGCTCCAACAGGTAAGCGGCGATCATCGTGTCAAACGCCACGGCCGGCATCGGGAGGCGAAGCTTTGCAAGCCGGTGATAGAGGGCCTTTGCGCCATGCACAATCAGCGGCACACCCGCAAATAGCGGGGTTAAGGCGGCAAAAATCTGATCCTCATACAGGCCGGGATTCAAAATATCCAACGCAAGCGGCACAAACCAGTTGCGTCCGTCCGTCGCGGCTAGGCCCGCCGCGCTGGCGGAAAGGCACAGCGCAACCGGTTCGCCCGCTTTGGCAAGGTTTTCCACAACCTGCCGCAATTCCGCCTCTGTAGGCACGGCAACCGCTTCCGCCGCAATCAAGGCTTCCGGAAGCGTTTGAGGTTCATCTGCCGGCGGGGTCTCCGGAGGGGCGGGCTTGGTCGCAGCTCGCCCGGCTTTGGAGGTCGCGCCAGAGCGCGGCGCGAAAGGGTCGGGAGCAGCCGACTTGGCCGTAGCCTCCGTTTGGTTTTCATTCAGGGCCGCCGTTGCCGCATCGCTTTCCCGGCTCAGGGCATCCGCCGTTCCCCGGTTACCGGAAAACAGCGTCAGCAGCTGTTGGGATAACCGGTTCAGCTGATATTTTTGCAGCGTTGGAATGGCCCCAACCATATTTTCCATGCCGCATTCGTCAAAATCAATCTGGATCGGGGCGCTCACACGGATGGTGCCCAAATCCTTGCTCAGCTCCGCAAGCTCGCGGTTTTCGCGCAGCTTCTCCCCCAGCTTTCCGGGGATCTCCTCCGCATGGGCAAGCACGCCTTCCAGCGTGCCGTATTGCAGGATCAGCTTCAGGGCGGTTTTCTCCCCAACGCCGGGCACGCCGGGGATGTTGTCGCTGCTGTCCCCCATCAGGCCCTTCATATCCGGCACCTGAGCGGGGGTATAGCCGTACACCTCTTTAACGGTTTCCGGCGAGAGCAGAAGGCTGTCCGAAATACCCGTTTTGGTCAGGATCACCTGCGTATGGGCGGAAACCAGCTGCAGGCTATCGCGATCGCCAGTTAAAATGTAGGCGTGCACGCCTTCCGCGTTCGCCAATTTGGCGGCGGTGCCCAACAGATCGTCCGCCTCGTAGCCTTCCAACGCGCAAATGGTTACGTCCATCGCCTTGAGAATTTCCCGCACAAGCGGGATTTGCGGGCGCAATTCCTCCGGCGTGGGTTTTCGGCCTGCTTTGTATGCGTCATACATCGTATGGCGGAAGGTGGGGGCGTGCATGTCGAACATCACGCACAGCGCTTCAGGGCGATAATCGGCGATCGCCTTAAAAAGCATGCTGAAAAAGCCCTGCACCGCGTTGGTATACACCCCGCCAATGCTGAGCGGCGGCAATGCGTGAAAAGCGCGGTGGATCAGGCTGTGCCCGTCTACCAGTAAAACCGATTCCGGTCGCCTTGGCATCAAAGCCCCCCCTTCCCAAAACAAACATCCGCTATGCTGAAAAAGTATACCACATTTATGCCTAAAACTCAAAAACGCCCGTGGAGCCAAACGGAACGGAGCCCCGGAAAGCGCAGCCGTGTCTGCTTTACGGGGCTCCGGCGGGTGTGTAACAAATTGGGCGCAGGGGCTAGTTCGCGGTTCGGCGATCCGGAGGCGCGGCCTATGCGACGCGGTGCGTCGCCGTTCAGACGCTCCGGCGGAGTAACGGGCTATTCTTCAGCGCCTGATTTTTTCTGTTTATTTTCGCTGACCAGCTTGTTCAGCTCGTCCATGAAGCTGCTCACATCGGTGAACTGGCGGTATACGCTCGCAAAACGCACATAGGCGACCTCGTCCAGCTTTTTCAGTTCCTCCATGACCAGTTCGCCAATGCGGCGGGAGCTGAACTCGTCCTCCCCGCTGCTGTATACGGCCTTTTCTACCTTTTCCACAATCGCGTCGATATCCTTCATGCTCACGGGGCGTTTCTGACAGGCGTGCATCAGGCCCTTTTTGATTTTATCCGCGCTGAAAGCTTCCCGGCGCATATCCTTCTTGACCACCATCACGGGGGAGGTTTCGATTTTTTCATAGGTGGTGAAGCGGCGGCCGCAACGCATGCACTCCCTCCGCCTGCGGATGCTTGTGCCTTCCTCCGTGGGTCGGCTGTCAATCACGCGCGAATCCAGATAACCGCAAAACTGGCATCTCATGCAAGTGCCGCCTTTCTATGGGTTGTGACGTAGCTGAAACCTTGGGTAGATTATAATTCATTTGCCACAGACTGGCAATACCGGCCTGACGGTTTGTCTCCGTCCCGGCCGTTACCGGCATGCGGCTGCGTTATGCCGGCTTGGACGCCTTCGCGCCACTCGGTTCCTCCCATTGCGCGCGCAAAAGGAACGTGGCCGACAGGCATAAAATCAGCGGAATTTCCCTGGAATAGAAAACGGTGCCAAGCCCCATGCAAAGCAGAAAGCCCAGCCATTGCAGAACGATATGCGGGTAAGCCGCAAGCGCGCGCACCCCGCGAACCGAGCCGCGGCCAATCAGCCACGCGCCCATGCCAAACGCTGCCGTGCCTAAGATCCCCAACGCGGAGAGCAAATCCAGCAGATCGCTGTGCATACCAAGCCATTTTGCGCCGCCCAAAAGCGACCCCACCCACGGCGATGCAAGGATGCCCGTCAGGGGCTTGGCGTAGGTAATCAGGCGGGAGCCCGCATCCACCGCGCCGCCGGTAAGCAGGGTTAACAGTTGCGTCAGGCTATAGGCCGCGTTTTCAAAGCCAAAACCCGCCGCAAGGTTTCCCGCCCAGCCAAGCAGAGGAACGCGCGCCAGCCACAGCGCCGCAAAAACCGGGAGCGTCCAAAGCATGGAGGCCGCAACGGACAGCTTTTTCCAAACAATGCGGAAAACCAAAGCCAGACCTTCTACCGCCACTATACCCGCCGAAAACAGGATGGCATAGGTATATTGCGAAAGCCCTATCATCCCCAGCTGCAAAACCAGAAAGGCGGAATACCCGAGGCGTTTCCACCCGTGGGAGGCCGTCGCCGCATAAAACACGATCGGCAGGGCCAGAACGCTAGCGTAGATGAAATCATACCCGCCAATGTTACGCAGCATCAGTTCCTTTAAATATGCTTCCCGGTTCGGCTCGCCGGAACCAAGCGAACGGGCATAGGCATACACCTTGCCGCCGCGCAGCATCCCCTGCGCCAGCCACCCGACCGTGGTGAGGGTTGTGATGACCATGAGCGCGAGCAGCAGGGGTTTGACAAAGCGATACAGGCGGCTGTCCCCCTGCCGGCGGGCATAGGCGCACCATAACAGCGGGAACCAGAACATGCCCTGCTGCGCGTAGTAACCCGCAAAGTTCCCCCCGCCCCGTTCGAGCAGCGTAAAAAGGATCACCGGCAGGGCGGCCATCAGAAACACGCGGGGTAAAAAATCACGCCAGCGCCTGGGCAGGGTTTCCCCGTCCAAAAGCACCGCCACGCCAAACAGGCCAACCGCCGCGATGCCTGTTATGGCATGCAGCGCCGTTTGCAGCGCGGGCAGCAGAAGCCATGCCATATACAGCAGCATGGATGCGTTACAAAGCGTTATAAACAAAGGCGTTTTCCGGTTTTGCGCCATGGAGCTGCCTCCTTTGATCCCGTGCGTACAGATGCCTTATTATACATGCCCGCGCCTCGGGAAGCAAGCCTGTGCGGGAAAAGCCGCTATCAGGCGTATCGGGTGTTCCGGTGGTCCCTGTATGCCGGGCGACCGGCCTAACGCCAACGATGTGGCGCGCGGCCTACGCTTGACAGATTTTTTCCTATGGTTTTAGTAGTTTTATCCGTGCCACATCCGTAGTCCAATGCGGTAAGCCTTCTGTGATAAGGGTTTCAACCGCTTCCGGCGTTTTAGCGGAAGCGCCCGCGACCGTGGCGACGCGTTGACAACACACCCTTCAAATGATAAGATAGCATCGGAGGTAACTCCGTGATACAAGAAAGTGAGGAAACCCTTATGACAACTGTAAATAAGCAAATGTCGATCGGTCAGGTGCTCAGCCTGGACCGTACTACCGCTCATATTTTTATGGAGTTTGGCATGCACTGCCTTGGCTGCCCGCATGCAACCGCCGAATCGCTGGAGGATGCCTGCGCCGTGCATGGCGCCGATGCGGACGCGCTTGTGGAAAAGCTGAACGCGCACATGGCGGAGAACGCCTGACCTTTTCGCGGTTAAAACACTGAAAACCCGTTCATACAGGCGATTCAATTTTCCACAGGCGTTTGGCGGCGTTTATGGAAAACACAAGGATAACCTGTGGAAAGGATGGCTATGCAACAAATCAAATCGGCTCAGGAGGCCCTCTTTATCGCCTGTGAAATGGAACGCGGCGCCATTCAGCTGTACGAGCGCGCGCTGATGCTGCTGACCGACCTTGGCCGGGATCAGGAGCCGATCCGCGCTCAGTTAGCTTACATGCTGGCCGATGAAAAGCAACATCTGGCTCAGTTTCAGGAGCTTTACACAGGATTGGACGCCGAAATGGAACGCCGTCTGACGTTGGCCGCCGTGGCTTCCGCAGTGCTGTTTCCCGGAGGGCTGATGGGCGCGGTTCGGGAAGGGCTGATTAAGGACGAACAAAGTCTGCTCGCCTTTGCCGCGAACGCGGAACGTACCGCCGCCGCAACCTACCGCGCCTTTGCGGACCAGTGCGGCGACCCGCGCGCCAATGAAATGCTCAAAGGCATAGCGCTGGAGGAGGACAAACATCTGCGCACCCTCTGCGACCATCAGAACAGCGTGAAAGCATAACCGATTCTTACAACCAAACGATGAAAAGCCGCCGCCGTGCCGCAAAGGTTGCGTACAGCGGCTTTTCCCTTACAGGGAGCCCTTCCCTGCGCCTCGTTTAAAAAGGAGTGTTTTAGAGATGCCCGAAAAAACGCACCCCCAGCGCAAGCTCAGTTCAACCGCCCGTTTAGCCATATGCGGCATGATGGCGGCGCTCATTTTTGTGGCGACCTACTTTATCAAACTGCCCATGATGATGACCAACGGCTATGTGCACCTTGGCGACGGTTTCATCCTGCTGTCCGCTTCCATGCTTGGCTGGGCCGCCGTGCCCGCCGCGGCCGTGGGCAGCATGCTGGCCGATCTGATGGGCGGTTACGCGGTTTACCTGCTACCCACGTTTATCATTAAAGGCGCGGTGGCTGCTATAGCTGTGCTGGCTGTGCGCGCCAAGCACGAGTGGATGCTTGTGCTGGGGCTGGTCGCCGCTGAAGCGGTCATGGTGGGCGGTTACTTTTTGGTGGAATGGCTCATCCTGGGCTACGGCCTTGCGGGGGCCAGCGCAAGCCTGGTAGGCAACTGCATGCAGGGGCTAAGCGGCGTTGTCATCGGCCTGCTGCTGATTCCGCTGATGAAGCGCGTCAAGCTATAAACGCAGCCGGCAGGTGTAAATTTCCACAGGCTCTTGCTTTTTATAGGCGCTGATGATAAACTGAGTGGACAAAACCCCAAGGAGGATGGAACCATGAGCGTAGCGCAATGGATTATTGGCATTCTGCTGATGTTATCCGCGATTGTGATGATCGTGAGCGTCTTAATGCAGAGCAGCGAGCGTACCGGTATCGGCGCGGTCAGCGGCGCGGCAGAGACTTTTTTCGGCAAGAACAAGGCGCGCGGTATGGATGCCCGGCTGGCGCTGATCACGAAGATCTGCACCGGGTTGTTTGTAGCCCTCAGCATTGTGATGATGCTGCTCAAGTAAGCATACCGAACACAGCGAGCGTAAAGAGCCATGTTTTCACAGGAAAACATGGCTCTTTACTATTTGAATGGCAAACGGATGCTGATGCCGCGGCGTTGGCTTGGGGTGCTACCGCAAACCCCAGCGCTCTGACAAAAGTTTTACCCTTGACCCTGTTTTGCTGTGGCGAGAGGCGCGTAGTATGCAAGCCTCGGCAATGCGTTTTACCCGCTCGCCTCATAGCCCTGCGGGCTGTTCGCTCGCTTGATGGCTACACGCTACGGCGTGGGGCTTGGGGCTCTGCCCCAAACCCCGGCAGGGGCTTCGCCCCTGCACCCTGACAAGGGCTTCGCCCTTGACCCGGTTTCGCTGCGGCGAGGGTGGGATGTATGCAAACCTTCGCAAAGTGCTTTGTCCGCTCGCCTCATAGCCCTGCTGGCTGTTCGCTCGCTTGATGGCTACACGCTGCGGCGTGGGGCTTGGGGCTCTGCCCCAAACCCCGGCAGGGGCTTCGCCCCTGCACCCTGACAAGGGCTTCGCCCTTGACCCGGTTTCGCTGCGGCGAGGGGTTTTTCGGCATGTAAACAGCCGGGCAGCTGTGTTCGCCACAGTGCCCGGCTGTTTTGTTTCTCTTGCTATTTAACCATGCCCAGCAGTTGGTGGCTACGTTTCAGGAAGGCGGTGATTTCCTCTTTTTCCAGCGGCCGCGTGCTCATGCGCGCCAGATCGTACACCTGCGCCGCAATCAGAGTGCGGGTTTCGCTGTTTTCCGCGCCGAGCAGGGTCTGCACCACCGGGTTGGCGCGGTTGAGAACCAGCGTATGCCGCTCGGGCATTTTGAAATCCTGCCCGTAAATCTTGCTCATATCGCTGAAGCGGCGGCCCTGTTCATCCTGCACCAGAAGGGCCGGCGTGGTTTCATCAGTCAGGGTTTGCAGTTTCACATCCAGCGTGTCGTTGCCGGTCGCGGCTTTGAACAGCTCGCCAAGCTGCGTTTGCTGTTCCTCCAGCGCCTTCTTGGCATCCTCGTCGGTCGCTTCCTCCTCACGGGTAAAGGTCGCGGCGTCCGCGTCCACACGGGCAAAGCTCAGCCCTTCCACCCCGGCGGAATACTCAATGAAGCTCACAAAGTTCAGGTCGATCAGCGCGTCCAGCACCACCACGTCGATTTCCTTGCCCTCGTACATGGCGATGGAAGCCGCCTGCCGCATGGGATCGCTGGTGTACACAACTTTTTTACCCAGCTTGCCTTCATTTTTCGCCAGGTATTCCGTAAGCGTTACATGATCGCCTTTGGTGGTCTTGTACAGGATCGTGTCCTTCACCTGATCGAAGAACTTCGCGTCGCGCACGCAACCATACTTCACAAAGGGATGGATATCATCCCAATATTTCTCGTACTTTTCACGCTCGGTGCTGAACAGGCCGACCAGCCGATCCGCAACCTTACGGGTAATATACGCGGAGAGCTTTTTCACATATCCGTCGTTTTGCAAAAAGCTGCGGCTCACGTTCAGCGGAATGTCGGGGCAATCGATCACGCCTTTGAGCAGCATCAGGAAATCCGGGATCACTTCCTTGATGTTGTTGGCTACGAACACCTGCCCGCTGAACAGCTTGATTTCCCCTTCCCGCGTGCCAAAATCGTTGGTCAGCTTGGGGAAATACAGGATGCCTTTCAGGTTGAAGGGATAATCCACATTCAGGTGCACATAAAACAGCGGCTCGTCATATACATGGAATACGCGCTTATAGAACTCCTTGTATTCCTCTTCGGTGCAGTCCTTGGGCTGTTTGAGCCACAGCGCGGGCACGTCGTTGATGTGCACGCGTTCGGGCTGTTTTTCCGCCGCCGGGGTTTCCGCCTCGCCTTCGCCGCCTTCGGCAGGCTTGGCTTCTTCTGCTTCGGTTTTCGCGTTCACTACTTCCAGATAGATCGGCTGCGCCATAAACCCGCAGTAACGGTTCAGCGTTTCCCGAACCTTGTATTCCTCCAAAAACTCCTTCGAGTCCTCAGCAATCTTCAGAATCATGGTCGAGCCGCGCGTTTCGCGGGTGCCGTCGCTGATTTTGAACTTCATGCCATCTTCGCTCTCCCAGCAGATGGGCGTTGCGCCTTCGCTGCCGCTCAGGGTTTGGATGGTCACCTTTTCCGCCACCATAAAGGCGGAATAGAAGCCCAGGCCAAAATGGCCGATGATGCCGCCCTTATTGTCGCCCTCGTAGTTTTTCAGGAACTCCTCCGCGCCGGAGAATGCCACCTGATTGATGTATTTCTTGACTTCTTCATCAGTCATGCCGATGCCGTTGTCGTCAAAGCGCAACTCGCCTGCTTCCGCGTCCAGCGTAACCAGCACGCGGTAATCGTCCGTCACGTCCGGGTAAGCCATTTTCTGCTTTACGATGGCGTCGCAACCGTTGGAAACCATCTCGCGGATGAAGATATCCTTATCGGAATACAGCCAACGCTTGATGATCGGCATAATATTCTGCGCATGGATGGAAATATTGCCTTTGGATGTGGACATGGAAATGCCTCCTTGAATCACATATGCTCCCGATGTATGGGTTAAGGTTCGCGTGCCGAACGCCAGACGGGGATTTGTCGGCCGCGCGCGCGTTTCAGGATCGGGCTGCCCGAAAACGCGACGGTGCGGGTGTACGGGGCGCGCGAAACCGCGGCGGCCTAAACCGCTGGCGCGGCCATCACGCCGAACACGGAAAGCCGCCTTACGCATTGCCTTCGTGTGCTATTGTAGCAGAACCAATTCTGAAATGCAACAAAAATTTAGCACTCATCTAATTAGAGTGCTAACAATTTGGTCGGCTAACAGTTACATGGTTCTGTGACCGAATGCACCGCCCTTTCTCGGCGCTCCACGCAATTCCCGAGCCTCCGTCGCAAAGTGATTGTCCTTACTTCACAAGGTTTTTCAAATTCCCACACCATGACTGGCGCGAGTGGAAGTCGCTCGTTTTCAGGCTACAAGCCATGCGAGGCGTACCGGGCTAAGCGTTCTGCGCGGGGCGCAATCCTGCCACACGCCCCGCGCTGCAAAGTCAGCATATTCCATCTGTTCGGCGGATTTACCGGGGCATGTGCTCCTCCAGCCAGGCAATCAGGTCATTCCAGACCAGCTCGCGCTCGGTTTCGTTGAGCATCTCATGCCGCCCGCCTTCATACAGCTTCATGGTTACATCCGTAACGCCGGCTGCCAACAATTCCTGCATGGTTGTTTTCACACCGGCTCCCCGGTTGCCCACAGGGTCCGCCGCGCCGGAAAACAGCCGCACCGGCACAGATTTGTCCATGGAGGCAAGGTGTTTGGGGTACAGGCGTTTCAAGCCCCTGAACATATCGCGGTAACCGCCTGCCGTAAACGGATACCCGCAAAGCGGATCCGCCGCATACCGGTCCACAATGTCCGTATCCTTGCTCAGCCAGTCAAACGCTGTGCGGGTGGGCGTCCAATCCCGGTTGTAGCCAGCAAAGCTCATGTTGGACAGGAGCACGCTGGGTTTCTTTTCGCCCCCAAACGCGCACTGGAGGTTGGCGATACACAGCGCCACATTCAGAATGGGCGGTTCAAAATGCCCGGTGCCGGAAAGGATGACGCCGGCCAAACCCGCCTCGTGTTTCAGGCAATAGGTGCGCACAATGAAGCTGCCCATGCTGTGCCCCAGCAAAAAATACGGAAGGCCCGGGTACTCCTTCTGCGTTTTTTCACGCAAAGCATGCACATCCTCCACCAGCGCGTTCCAGCCATCCTGATTGGCAAACCAGCCCAGCGTTTTGGCCGAGGCGCTGTGGCCGAGCTGCGTGTGCCCCACCACCAAAAATCCGGCCGCGTTCAGGGTTTTCGCGGTCGCGTCATACCGTTCCAGATGTTCGGCCATGCCGTGCACCAGCTGCACAATCGCCTTTGGGGTTTGCTCCGGCATCCAGGTCAACTGCTCCAACGGTTCCCCCGTTATGGAAAGAAAGGTACTGGCCGTAGGTTCGCTCATACGCATTGCTCCTTTTCAGTTGTAAACGATCTGCTACGCTGATTATACCATAAATTGGGCAGCAAAACAGCCAGGTTTCAAAAGCCTTTTTATTGGGATGGATCATCCGACTGTCGTCGTTCCACAGCTCCCCGGTTGACGTGCGGCCAATGGAAAGCCCCCGCCGCAGGTGCGGCAGGGGCTTATTGAATCGGATGGTTCGCCGGCGTTCAACGTCAGGCTAAAGCACGCCAGCTTTAAACGGCAGGGAGGTTAGCGGGTGGTGTCTACCACGATTTCCCCGCTGATGATTTTTTCGGAGAGCGTTTCGACTTCCGCTTTCAGGTCCGCGCTCACCTGCTGCGTCATGGTATCGTCGCCGTAGCCGATGCCCACGAAGCCGGACGTCATATCGGCGTTCCAGATGGTGCCGCCTTCAAACACGCCGTCCTCAATGTAATTGGCAATCACATCGTACACGCTGCCGCCGATATCCTTGCGCATGGAGCAGATGATGTGGTCGGGATCAATATACTTCTGATCGCTGTCCACGCCGATCGCGTATTTGTTCTGCTCTTTCGCGGCCTCAAACACGCCCAGCCCCGTTTTGCCGGCAACCGCGAACACCACGTCCGCGCCGTTGCTGTACAGCGTGGTGGCCAGTTCCTTGCCCTTATCCGGGGATTCATAATCGCCCGCATACACGGCGTCCAGCACCTTGCCGTCCGCGTTGGCATACAGCGCGCCCTGTTTGTAGCCCACAAAGAAGTTGTTAATGGTGTCGCTATCCTCGCCGCCCACAAAGCCCACGGTTTGGGTTGCGGAGGTTTTCATGGCAATGTAGCCCGCAAGGAAAGAGCCTTGGTTTTCGGCGTAGGTAATGGAAAGGAGATTGTCCCCCAAGCCATCCAGACCGTTATCCACAAAAATGAAGAGCGTATCCGGCATTTCCGGCACAACCGCCGTTAAAGCATCCCAGAACTGCCAGCCTACGGCCACTACGATGTCGTTGGCCTCAGCCGCGTCCACAAGCGCTGTCTGGTACTTGCTGGCGTCGCTTTTGCACTCCACCACGCTGCCCGCCACACCGTAATCCGCTTCCAGATTTTTCAGGCCTTCGTCGGCGCTATCATTAAAACCCAAGTCGCCCAACGCCTCGGCAATGCACACGGCAACCTTAACAGGCGCGTCCTCGGCAGCCGCAACGCTCACCAGCGAGAACAACAGAACAGTGCTTAAGAGGATAGCCAGAAACCTTTTCATCAGGGAATCATCCTTTCGTGCTGGATTGTGCCCGCAACAGGCGTTAACAGGCGGTCGCCGGATATCCGACACCCCGGTCGCCCACGGCCGAAAACCGAATCCCGCCGCCTGACCGGCCCAGCCTTTGAAAGCCGGACCTGTACCCGATGCCGATGCACTTTCGTACAGTCGAATTGGCGACCGAGATCGCCTTTGACCGGCTTTATTATACTGCACGCCCCCGGCGAATGCAACGCAAAACCCAAGCCCCGCCTTGTGAAAGTTAAAGCAATCCGAACGTTCGGCGTTGTGGGCGGCGCGCTTTGCCCTGCGTAAAAAAACATCCGGCGGATTGGTTGACATTGCGGCCCTGAAAGACTATGATAGCAAAGGGAGAGGAGCCACTTTCCCCATCAATTTGAGCGACAAGGAGGAGCGCACGTGGACGCGGACCCGTATAGTCTTAGCGCCTGGAATACCTACCGCAGACCACAATTTCATACGCTCCGAGAGGCCGCGCGTTAGGAAGATGTGCGGTAGGGTTGTCCGCGCTGCATGCAGCAAACCGTAAAGCCTGCTCGGAAGCAACGTCGCGCGCCATTGCGCCGGCGTACAGAAGGGCAGGTTTTTGTGATGAAGAAAATTTTTCTCACAGTGGACGATCATCTGACCCAAATTAACACCTTCGAAAAGGGCTGCTGGATTCACCTGCAGAACCCCACGCGCGAGGAGATCGAAGGCATGAACGCGCGCTTTGCGCTCGACCCGACCTACCTGCAGGCCGCGTTGGACGAGGAAGAAAGCGCGCGCATTGAGCGCGACAACGATCAAACGCTGATTATTGTGGACGTGCCGTATGTGGAGGCTGAGGAAAACGGCTTCAGCTACTCGACCATCCCAATGGGCATCATTGTGGTGGACGATGTGATTATCACCGTCGCCACCCGCGAAAGCGCCATTATCAACGATTTTACCGAGGAGCGTATCCGCGGCTTCTGGACGTTTAAGCGCACGCGCTTCATTCTCCAGCTGCTTAACCGTAACGCGACCCGCTATCTTTCGTACTTAAAACAGATCGACAAAGCCAGCACCTTCGTGCAGAAGCGCTTGCAGGAAAGCCTGCGCAACCGGGAACTGTTGCAGATGATGCAGCTGGAAAAATCGCTGGTTTATTTTTCCACTTCCCTGAAGGGCAATGAAATGGTGCTGGAAAAAATGATGCGCATGGATATGCTGCGTAAATACCCGGAGGACGCTGACCTGCTGGAGGACGTCATCGTTGAAAACAAGCAGGCCATTGAGATGTGCGCCATCTACCGGGATATCATGAGCGGCACCATGGACGCGTATGCCTCCATCATATCCAACAATTTAAACATCGTCATGAAAATCCTCACCAGCCTGACGGTGATCCTATCCGTGCCCACGATGGTCGCCGCTTTTTGGGGCATGAACACAGGCGTGCCGTTTGAGGGTTCGATATGGGGGTTCTGGATGGTGGTCGGCATCAGCCTTGTCGCCGCGTTGGGCGCGTTTATCGTACTTTGGAAAAAGAAAATGTTCTGAACCCACGTTTGCAGGTCTAAAAACTGCCGACCGCCCGTTTTGGGTTTCGGCGGCTGGCGCGTAAAAACTAACCGGGGCGCGGTTTCCAAACCGTTTGGCAAGGAGGGTACACGGATGCGTACCGTACTGGTAACCGGCGGCAGCCGGGGTATTGGCGCGGCCTGCGTGCGAGCTTTCGCACAGGCCGGGTGGCGCGTGGCGTTCCTCTACCGCGCATCGCAAACCCAAGCACAGGCGCTCGTTTCGGCAACGGGCGCCCTTGCCGTTCAGGCGGACGTGAGCGACAGCGCGCAGGTAAACGCGGCGTGCGAAAAAGCTTTGCGCGAGCTGCGGCATATTGACGCGCTTATCAACAACGCGGGCGTTTCGCTTGTGCGCCAGCTACAGGATACCACGGACGAGGAATGGCGACGCGTATTGGACGTGAACCTGACCGGCGCGTTTTATGTAACGCGCGCGGTGCTCCCCTCCATGCTCTCCGCGGGCATCGGGTCCATTGTGAACATTTCCAGCGTTTGGGGGCAGGTAGGGGGCAGCACGGAGGTCGCCTACTCCGCCGCCAAGGCAGGGTTAATCGGCTTTACCAAAGCGCTGGCGCAGGAGATCGGCCCCAGCGGCGTTACGGTCAACGCCATCGCGCCGGGCGCAACCCGCACCGATATGCTAAAGCAATATGATGAGGATACGCTGCGCGCCATCGCAAGGGAAGCGCCGCTTGGCCGCCTGTGCGAGCCGATGGAAATCGCGCGCGTAGCCCTGTGGTTGTGCAGCGACGACGCCGCCATGATGACCGGGCAGGTACTGGGCGTAAACGGCGGCCGCGTGATGCAGTAAACCGCTGGAAGAGCATCCCGGGCATGGCTGTTACGGTTTATTTACGGTGGCGTTGCTATACTGTAGTCAGCAACGGGCGGAGTCCGGGGCTATAAAGGAGATGATCGCCGTGGCCTTTGAAGATAAGGAATTGGGCGACGAGCGCCTTTCTCAGGTTGCGGGCGGGCGCTCCATCGGCGGCTATATCGAGTATACCGTGACGCGGGGCGACACCTTAGCCAAAATTGCCCAAAAGTACCATGTGACCGAGCGGGACCTGACCGATCTGAATGGAATCCGCAATTCCACGCTGCTTTATCTTGGGCAAATTCTCAAAGTGCCTGTCAACATCCGTTGTTAAGCCACAACTGTCAAACCGCCATAGCTACCATAAACGGCACAGGCCCCTGCATGAAAACAAGCAGAGCGCCTGTGCCGTTTAAGCCTATGTCGCAGCAAAGAGGGGGCAAGGGTGAACCCCCGATGGGGCGCAAAAGCACAACCCCCTAACCTGCCGGAGGCCTTCTGGAGAAACGCGTTTAACAGAAGCGCCACGATGGCAAAAGGCACAAGGCTGCGCGGCTTACCGGCAATCTTCAGTTGAATCGCAGGCAAAAGGGTCAAGGGCTTTCGCCCTTGACCCAGCATGTCAAAAAAGGTGGGATTCAAAGGGCCGAAGGTCCTTTAGCGGGGTTTAGGGCGGTGCCCCAACGTTCCAATCGGCGTAGTCGTAAGCATCTCAGCGCTGCCGCCGCAGGCGGCGAGCTACGTTGCAGCTGTGCAGAACAGGTTCTTTGACAAGCTGGGTCAAGGGCATTCCCCCTTGACCCAGCTTGTCAAAGATGTGGCAAATCTGTTTTGCCGCTCGCCTCATAGCCCTGCGGGCTGTTCGCTCGCTTGTTGGTTTCACGCTGCGGCGTGGAGCTTTGGGGTTCCACCCCAAACCCCGGCGAGGGGCTTCGCCCCTGCACCCCACAAGGGCTTCGCCCTTGACCCGGTTTCGCTGCGGCGAGGGTTTTACGGCAGGGTGAGCGAATCACTCGCCCTGACGCCACAGTTTAACGGTTTTTGTGAATCAGCAGATGCTGATAACGGTCCATATCCACATTGCGCACCATGATTTCCAGTTCTTCATCGCCCATCACCGTGTTGCGTCCCTCGGCATACAGATCGTCCACCGCAGCCTTGACCGCCACTACTACGGCATCCTGCTTGTCAACCGTGTTTTCCCCCTTCAGGCGGAAAAAGCTGTTCATCCAGTGGGCTACGCCCGCCAAGCCGCTATGGCTGTCCACCGCGACGGTCGCCGGGCGGTTGAGGATTTTGGTGGTATCAAAAATGTTATAGATTTCCTCATCCTTGAGCATACCGTCGGCATGGATCCCCGCGCGCGTCACATTGAAGTGCCGGCCCACAAACGGTTGCCTCGGGCTGATTTCTATGCCGATTTCCCGCTCCATGTATTCCGCCAGCTCCGTAACAACCGTCAAATCCATCCCGTCATTTGTGCCGCGCAGCGCCTGATATTCAATCGCCATCGCTTCCAGCGGGCAGTTGCCCGTGCGTTCGCCAATGCCCAGCAGCGAGCAGTTAATGCTCGAACAGCCGTAGAGCCAGGCCGTGCCCGCATTGCTGACAACCTTGTAAAAATCGTTATGCCCGTGCCATTCCAACTGCTCGCTGGGGATTTGCGCATAATGATTCAGGCCGTACACGATGCCCGGCACGCTGCGGGGAAGCGCCGCGCCGGGATAGCTGACGCCGTAGCCCATGGTATCGCACGCGCGCACCTTGATGGGCATGTTCGCGTCACGGGAAAGGTACATCAGCTGCTCGGCAAAGGGTAACACAAAGCCATAGAAATCGGCGCGGGTAATATCCTCAAAATGGCAGCGGGGAATGATTCCCTCCTCCAAGGCGGCTTTTACGATGCCCAGATACTTATCCATCGCCTGCGATCGGGTCAGGTGCATCTTCTTAAAAATATGGTAATCGCTGCACGATACCAGAATCCCGGTTTCCTTGACCCCTGCGGCCTTCACCAGCTTGAAATCCGCGGCGTTGGCACGGATCCAGGTCGTGATTTCGGGAAATCTCAAGCCCAAAGCCTGACAGCGTTCCAAAGCTTCGCGGTCCTTATCGGTATACAGGAAAAACTCGCTCTGCCGCACCAGCCCTTTTGGACCGCCCAGCTTTGAGAGCTGTGCAAAAATGTGCTCGATCTGCTTGGGGGTAAACGGGCTAACGCTTTGCTGACCGTCACGGAAGGTGGTATCGGTCATCCAGATTTCTTCCGGCATGTTTATGGGCACCAGACGGTTGTTGAATGAAATTTTAGGGATGGACGCGTAATCGTAAATTTCCCGGTACAGGTTAGGCTCCTCGACATCCTGCAACTGGTATTGGTACTTGGATTGCATGAGTTGGTTCGTTTTTTTGCTAAAGGTTAACATCGTACCTTCTCCTTCCCTGCTCCGCGCCTTTCGGCGACATCCTGTTCACCAGCGGCGGGCCTTCATCGCGCGCGATGAATATACTTCTGAATGATGGGTTTATTCATACTGACTTATCACAAGTTCGATGGGCAAAATGCCTGTTTCACAAGATTCTCACGAGGTTGTGTGGAAAACCCGGCAAAAAATGCCATTTTTTGTGGAAAACTTGTGCATAACACATTGAAACCCTGTGATATGCCTGTGGAACTTCCTACGTAACAAAACCACAGGCCGTGGAAAAACCGGTTCGGCTTTCCGCAGCGCAGTCCCGCGCAAGCATTTTCAACCCATCGGGAATGTGGGAATCCATATGGAAACACTGCGGAAAAACCGGCCGTCAGCTCAGCGCCTTCACAAAAGCTTCAATACGCCGCAAACCTTCCAGAATGTTTGCCATTGACGTTGCGTAGCTCATGCGGCAAAAGCCTTCCGCCATAAACGCGTTGCCGGGTACAACCGCAACCTTGCCCACCGTGAGCAGTTGATCGGCAAAATCCGCGCAGTCCTCAATCGCCTTTCCATTCAGACGTTTGCCCAACAGCGCGGTAATGTTCATCATCACATAAAACGCGCCGTCCGGTTTGCGACAGGTGATGCCGGGAATGGCGTTCAGTCCCTTCACGATCACGTCGCGCCGCTCCTCAAAAGCCTTGCGCATGGTTTCGACGCAATCCTGCGGCATGGTCAGCGCTTTGGTGGCCGCATGCTGCGCGGGCGTATTGGGCGCGGACGTTGCCTGACTTTGCGCGTTGGTCATCGCGCGGATGATTTCCTTGCTCCCCGCGGCATAACCGATACGAAAGCCCGTCATGGCGTACGTTTTGCTAACGCCGTTAATCACGACCGTGCGCGCCTTGATCTCCTCCCCCAAGGAGGCGATGCTGATGTGCTTTTGCGAGCCGTAGATGAGCGACTCGTAAATTTCGTCGGCAATCACATAAAAATCGCGTTCCACCGCCAGCGCGGCCAGCGCTTCCAGCACGTCCCGCGGCCATACGCACCCGTTGGGGTTGTTGGGGCTGGTTAAAATGAGCGCCTTGGTTTTAGGGGTCACAGCAGCCGCAATCGCGGCTACGGCGGGCACAAAGCCGTCCTTTTCACAGGCGGGCACAAAAACCGGCACGCCGCCGACCATGCGCACCATTTCGGGGTAGCTGACCCAGCACGGCGTGGGGATAATCACCTCGTCGCCATCGTCCAGCAGCGTAAAGCAGGCGTTATAAAGCGAGTGCTTCGCGCCGTTGGAAACAATCACCTGATCCACCTCGTACTGAAGGTCGTTGTCCCGTTTGAACTTTTCAACAATCGCCTTGCGCAATTCCAGCGTGCCGGGAACCGGCGAATAGCGCGTCATGCCAAGGTCCAGAGCTTCCTTCATCGCATCCCGGATGGCGACGGGGGTATCAAAATCCGGTTCACCCGCGGCAAAGCCGATCACGTTTTCACCGGCGGCTTTCATCGCCTTGGCTTTCGCATCCATCGCAAGGGTAGCGGAAGGTGCAATATTCTTTGCTTTCACTGAAATTCCCAGCGGCATGACGGTTTCCTCCTGCAACGGCGCGCCATTGACGCACCTTAATCGCGTGCAAATGGCGGATGCGCCATTGCATCTTGCATATCGCCTGTCGCGTTCCGGCGTTACCCGAGCGTCAAACGAACTGGTTCGCATTATAACACAATCATTTTCCCCCGTAAAGCCCTTATGGCTTCTTTTTCCGGAAAAAGTCCAAAAAATGAATTTTTTGATTTTACGGTTGCATTTTTGATATTTTTGTAAATCCCAACCGGAAAGCGGAGCCGACGGTTTCGTTTTCAAAGGGACGGTTTATCCTTATAACGTTACCATAGAATTAAAAACGGAGGGTACGCAAAATGAGAAAAACCATGAAATACATCGTTTCCCTGCTACTTGCCCTGATGATGATTCCAGTTGCAGCGCTGGCCCAAAGCGAGCCGGCCGCCACCAACGCGGACGGAAAACCCTACGTGCTGAACGAGTTTCAGGGCACCGCGCTGGACCTGACGCAGTACAAGGGCAAAGCGATCTGGCTCAATTTTTTTACCGGCTGGTGCCCCTATTGCATGACGGAAATGCCCTTTATCAAGCAGGTTTTTGACGAATACAGCAAGGACGACATCGCCATTGTGCTGGTGCATGTGTGGGATGGCGAAACGGCGGACGATTCCAAAACCGTGATCGAAAAATTCGGCCTGCAGGACATGACCATGGTTGAGGATCAGGATCAGAACCTTTCCAGCCTGGTGGGGCTTTCCGGTTATCCCACCAGCTTCTTTATCGATAAAGAGGGTTACCTGTTGAGCGGCACGTACGGCCTCACGTACGACGATATGACGAGCTACATGGACCAGCTCGGCGTTGCCAAGCTGGACGCCGCCGCGACCGATGCGACCGCTACGGCAGATGTAACAGCCGCGCCGGATGCAATCGCTACGACGACCCCCGCGGCCAGCGCCCAATGAGCGCAGCGTTTGCGGTAAACGCTGCTCAAATCAGCTATTGGGCGATGTTTGTGGGGGGGCTGGTCGCCTTCCTTTCGCCCTGCGTGCTGCCGATGCTGCCCGTCTATACCCTGTACCTGATTGGCGAAGGCTCGCAAGCCACTGACAAGCGGGCTGCCTGGGGCGGGGTTCTTCGTCGCAGCCTTGGCCTTCTGGCAGGGTTTGTGACGCTGTTTACACTGATTGGCGCCGGGGCCGGCCTCATTGGGGGCGCGTTTCAGCGAATTGACCGCGGCACGCTGGACCTTGTGACCGGTGCGCTGATGATTGTTTTCGGGTTGTGGACCGCCGACTTTTTCCATTGGACAGGTTTGCGCGCCCCCACGTGGACTGAGCGGGTTCACATCAAGCCGGACGGTTTTTTCAGCGCCGCGCTGTTTGGCATCGTAATCGCGCTTTCCTGGACTCCGTGCCTAACGCCCATACTGGCCAATGCGCTGATCCTTGCCGCTTCCAGCGCCACGGTCGGGGTTGGGATGGCTTCGCTTGCGGTTTTCGCGCTGGGTTTGAGCCTGCCCATGCTACTGTTTATGGTACTGTATCAGGGGTTTAAGGATGTTTTCGGCTGGTTGCGCGACCATCAGCCGCTCCTGCGTCGCATAGGCGGTATTTTAATGGTGATGTACGGCGTGTACATGATTGTTGCCCAGTTGCTGTGAGCGCGACGTATCGAAACTGTGATCCGCCGGTCAACGGCGGATAGGGTGCAGGCGCAAGGGTGTGTATGTGCCAAGCCGCGCAGAGGATCAACGCAACGAAAAATGAAGATAGGTACAGGAGCCGCCCCGCATGGGGCGGCTCCTGTTTGTCGAAAATGGTAGATCAAGGATTGGAATCCCTTGTCAGGGTTCAAAGGCGCAACCTGGCGGGGTTTGGTGCGGAACCCCAAAGCCTGATGCCACAACATTGAAATCAAAGCGGTCGAACTGCCCGCTTTGATTTTGTATGCTGCGGCGCACGCCTCCCCCGTAACCCCGTTTCGCCGCGGCGTAAGTTTTCCGCACAGGTTGTCGCGTGCCGGGCGACTGAAGCATCCGCAAACCGCAGTATGCTGATGTCATCAAAAAGCAGGAGGCCCTACCCATGAAACAGGACATAACCGATCTGGTGTTTATTCTCGATTGCAGCGGCTCCATGTACGGGCTGGTCCGGGATACCGTTGGGGGGTTCAATTCGATGCTCGCCAAGCAAAAAGCACTGGAAGGCGACGCCCGGGTCACAACTGTGCTGTTCAACAACGAATGCACCGTTTTACACGACCGTGTCCCGATTCAGGAAGTGTTGAACCTGACGGAAAAGGAATACGTCGTTGGCAGAAGCACCGCGCTGTTGGACGCTATCGGCCTCACTATCGACCGCGTCGATCTGGCCAACCGCAAAGCCCGCGCCGACGAGCGCGCCGCGAAAACCGTGTTTGTGATTACCACGGACGGTTTGGAAAACGCCAGCCGCGAATATACGGTGACGCAGGTTCAAAGCATTGTCAGCCAACAGCAGGAACAGTTAGGCTGGGAGTTTATCTTTTTGGGCGCCAATATGGACGCGATCACCGTTGCCAAGGCCATGGGAATCTCCGCCTCTCGAGCGGCCTGCTACAGGAACGACGCGCAGGGTACGCAAACCAACTTCAGCGCCGTGGGCGACGCGCTTGCCAGCGTGCGAAGCGGCGCGCCAATTCCGGACGAATGGAAAGCGGCAATCGATGCGGATTACCAAACGCGCGGGCAAAAGCGACGCGGCTAATCCATGGCTCACAGCCAGACTCGTCCCGCGCTCGCGCCCGTCGCGCCCCCCTTGCACGGCATCGCCGATGTTTAAGGAAGCAGAATTTCCGACGTAAAGAATTTCTCCACAAACGCGGTGCGCTCCCGCACATCCGCTTCTGTCACCGGCGTATCAGGCGCGGCGACCACCCATTTATCCTCCACATCGTTCAGGCGGTGGATCACCGCGACCACATACCCCTCAAACACCTCCACAGGCTCCGTAACCCCCAGAATATAAGCATCCTGCCATTCGTTGTCGGCAGCGAGCACATCCGCCACATAACCGTAGTTGAGGCCGTACACAATGTCCCGATGCTCCGGATGTCGGCTGCCGAACGGCCTGTCCACCGTGACGCGCACTTTTTTACCCAAAGCGGCGCGCAGGCCGGCGGTTCTCGCCTCGGGCACGCTGAGCGGCTGCGTTTCATGGCCGTGGGACAGGTTGGCAACCTCCTCCGACACGTCGTGCATGGAGATGGTTTCCGAGTCATAATAGGCGTTCAGGCGCTGCGCGTGCGGCGCTTCTGTCGCAATGCTGCGTTCAATCAGGTCCGGCACACGACCCAGCGCTTCGCAAAGGTCCGTTGCCAGCAAACCGCGCTCCCCCCAAGCCTCCGCCGCTGCCATCCCCGCCAGCCCATGCAAGGCGCACGCGGTTTGCAACAGCCTGACCCCATGAAGGCCATAGGCGACCCGACCTGCCATCAGCGCGCCCAGTACTCCGGCCAGCGCATCGCCGCTCCCGCCCTTGGCCATCGCCGCTGTGCCGTACAGGTTGATCGCTTCTCCATCCGCGCCAACCAGCGCGGCCGACGCGCTCTTGAGCACTACCGAGCCTCCGTAACGCTTGCGAAGCGCGCGCGCGGCAGCCAGCTGATCCTTTTGAACCTCGGCAACCGGGCAGCGCAGCAGACGCGCCGCTTCCCCCAAATGGGGCGTGAGCGCAACCTCGTCCGGCAGGCGCGGGCAGTCGCATGGCTGAGCGAGATTCTCCGTAAGCTGATCCGGCTCAATGTCCTTTGATTGCGCCAACCACTGAAGCGCGTCCGCGTCGAGCACCGCCGGCATTGGGTTGATGCAAAGCCAGGGTATCAGCCTGTCCAGCATGGCGGTCGCAAATCGGCCTTGCCCCATGCCGCAGCCCGCGATCACCGCATCCGCCTTTGCCAGTTGTTTTTCAAATGCCGCCCAAGCCGCCTCCGGGTCCTCCTCCGAAAGGGGTATGCAGGTGGCGCAGGGGCACAGCGCCTGCACCGTAGGGGTAACGCGCTCGGGGCAGGCGACCGTGACCAACCCCGCGCCGGCCCTGAGCGCCGCCGTGGCGCAAATGCCCGCCGCACCCGCCATGCCAAAGGAGCCGACCAGCGCCAGCACTTTCCCGTAGGTGCCCTTATGGGTGTTGCGGAGGCGCGGCGGCAACAGCCGATCTCCCCGGTTGAGCACGGCCGGCCCAGCCGCGTCGTCCCACTCGGCGGGGATGCCGATCTCCCCCACAACCACCCGCCCGCAACAGTTCAGCCCTTCCCCCAAAAACAGCCCCGTTTTCGGCCGGTGGAACGTAACGGTCACCTCTGCGCGAATCACCGGCGCGCGTGGGTCCTCCCCCGCCGGATAGCCGGTTTGCCCGTTCAACCCGCTGGGAATATCCACTGCCACAACCGGCGCGCCCGAGACATTGACTTTTTCAACCGCCGCCCTGACCGGCCCTTCCAGCGGTCGGCTTAGGCCAGTACCAAACAGCGCGTCCATCACGCAGGCGCAATCCGCCGGGATTTCCGGCACGCCCTGTTCCAGCTGCACGGTTGTTATCCGCGCCGCATACGCTTTAAGCCGCGCCTGCTGGGCCGCGGCTTCCGCTGTTTTGACGCCTGGCGCAAACCACACTTCGGCCTGCAACCGGGGCATGCGTTCCAAAAGCATCCTTGTGGCCGCCAGCCCGTCGCCGCCGTTATTGCCTGTGCCGCAAAGCAAAATCAGCCTGCCCCCGTTTCGCAGGTAAAAAGAAGCCGCGTCCGCCACATGCACCGCCGCGCGTTCCATCAGGGTCAGGCTCGGTATGCCGGTCGCGTCCATGACGCGGCGCTCGACCCGCTTCATCTCCTCCGGAAGGATTGTGTGGAGCATCCAACCCGCCTCCTCCGCTATGGATTTGTGAATCGCGGCTGACTCGCCGCTTATGGAATCGTTCTCTCTCGTCCGGCAGATCATGCCGGAACGGTATCCCCTGCTTATAGATGGAACGGCGCATCGCCCTGGTTGCGATACCGGCTTTCGGGTAACGGCGAATCACAGGGGCTACGCTCTCGGCTTTCGGGTAAACGGCGCATCACAGGGGCTGTGCTGCCGATTTTCGGCAACCACCGCTTTGGACTGGCTGCGTTCCCAACTTTCGGGTAAGCGGCGCTCAGGTCTGGCTGCGATGAATGAAAACCCATTACCGCGCCGGAAACCGGACATCACCGGCCCGTTCTGACGGCCGCCTACAGCTTGTGGCTATTCGAGAATGCACACAGCCGCCGCCACGCCCGCATCGTGCGTCAGGCTTACATGGGCGACGCCGGCCCCTTTCTGGGCCAGCTTCTCCTTTGCCTTATCGCTCAGCGCATACCCGGGGCAACCCAACGCGTCGTGGATCACGCCGATATCCGCCATGGCGACGCCTCCGGACAAGCCCACGCCCAACGCCTTCAAAAACGCTTCCTTGGCCGCAAACATCGCCGCCGCGCTCTGATAGGCCGCCTTGCCGCGCGTGTCCAAATAGGCGCGCTCCTCCTGCGTAAAATACCGTTTGGCAAAACCGTCGCTTTTCAGCATCGCGGCCTCAATCCGGGCCACCTCGCACAGATCAATTCCCAGCCCGATCATCTCGCGCCCCCGCAGATCACGGCGTTGGCAATCGCCCGCGCCATCACCTCGGCGGCGGCGGCGCACAGCTGCACCATGTTCACATCCGCGTCCACACGCCCGGTTGCGAGCGCAAACGCCGTATCGCCATCCATCTGCGTGTGCACGGGGCGGATGGCCCGCGCGAAACCGTCGTGCGCGGAGGTAGCCATCCGGTTTGCCTGCGGCTTGGTAAGCGCCGCGTCGGTAGCCACAACGGCAATCGTTGTGTTGGTCGGCTTTGGAAAGCGGAGCAGTTCCGCCACCGGTTGCGTGCCATACAGCAGGCTTTCGCACAGCACAGGTTTTCCGTCCGCCAGGTGCCCGCACGCCAGGTTCTTGCCCGTATGGGGGTCAAACACATCCCCTACGGCGTTCACGCAGGCAATCGCGCCTACGGTAACGCCGCACGCGAGCATCATGCTGGCCGTGCCCGTGCCGCCGGGCATGGGGAGCGTGCCCGGCACAAGCTTGCCGACCGTCGCGCCCGTGCCCGCGCCAAACGCGCCCTGCTCCACATCTTTTGACGCGTTCCGGCAAGCCTCGTACCCCATGGAAGCATCCGGGCGCACCTTCGCGTCGCCCACCGCCAGATCAAACAGCACCGCAGCAGGCACAATGGGCACTTTGCCAACCCCGGTATCCACGCCCACATCCGCCTCTTCTAAAAAGCGCATCACGCCGCCCGCCGCGTCCAGGCCGAAGGCGCTGCCACCGGCCAGCATCACGGCATTGGCGCGCTCCACGGTGTTCTCGCTCCAGGTGAGCGCAATCTCCCTTGTGCCTGGGGCCGCTCCGCGCACATCCGCGCCGATTGTCGCGCCGTCCCGGCTGCACAGCACCACGGTGACGCCCGTCATCGCTGCGCGGTTTTCCGCCTGCCCTACGCGAATGCCGTGAACATCGGTAATGGAACCTTCATACAGTGGTTTAGACATACCCCATCACTCCTCTTACAGACACATCGCCGCTCAGCACGCGCCGAAGCGCGCCCTGATCGTCCCTCACCCATAAAGCGCCGCTGTCATCGATGCTCTCCGCCGTTCCGAAAAAACGTTCCGTAGCGCCGATCACCTCCACGCGGCGGGAAAGCGTCGCCGAGCGGGAAGCATAGAGCGGCATCAACGCCGCAAGCCCTCCGGCTTCCAGCGTATCCATCGCGCGCTCCATATGCCACAGGTAACGGCAAAGCAGCGCGCACCGGTCGAGAACCCGCCCGCCGTCCAGATAAAGCGAAGTCGCCTTGGCGGCAAGCGCCTCCGGGAAAGCTCGCTGGTTCACATTAAAACCTACCCCGGCAATCACAAACCGCTCCCCCTGCGCGTCGGTCGCCAACTCGCACAGAATGCCCACGCATTTGCGGCCGTTCAGCACCACGTCGTTGGGCCACTTGATAGCGGGCGCAAAGCCAAAATCCTCAATAGCGGAGGCGGCGGCGACAGCGGCGGCCAGCGTGACCAGTTGAAGCTGCTCCGGCGGCAGTTTGGGCCGCAGCAGAAGCGAGCTGGGCAGGCTTTCGCCGCGCTCCGGGGTTTCCCACACGCGCTGGAGCCGGCCTTTCCCAGCCGTTTGCCGCTCGCATACGGCCAGACTGCCCTCCGCGAGGCAACGCGCCTGCGCCTCCTGCTTGAGGCGGGTATTGGTGGAATCCATCTCGAGCGCGTACAGGATTTCTCCCCGGCCCATCCTTGCCGTTTGCAGCATGGGCAGAATCGCTTCCGGCAGCAAACTGCCCGTTTGCTGGCCCATGCCGATATTCCCGTCCGCGTCCGTTAGCACCGCATACCCCCGAACACGCAGAGCGGCGACTTCCTCCGCCAGCCGTTCAGGCGATAACTGAAGCTTTTGACACAGCGCGTCCGGCGTCGCGTGCCCGGCCAGTAGGGTTGTGAGTAAATCCGGCATGGTTTCGCTTCCTTTCAGGGTTGCAAAGAAAACCCTGATGTCTGTATCGGTCGCCGCACGCGGTTTCCCCGCGCGAAAGGCTTATCCATCGCTACGTTGAGCGCCGGAGATTTTGCCGCGGAGGCGTAGGCTCCGCCTCAAACCGCTGACAAACCAAATTGAGTTGATCGGTCGCGCCCCATTGTGCCTTAGGCACTCGCGGCGCTTACATTGAATGTGTTGCCACACAGGGCCTCCGGTGGGCAAGGGGCAACGCAGTTGCGCCCCGCAAGGGCTTTGCCCTTGACCCACATTCCCCGCCGCGAGGGTTCTTCAGCATTCCGAGGCTACAGATGCTCGGTTGTTGGTAAGATGTTCTTCACACCGGCTCCGATTTCCTGCCAAGAATAAGCTCAACGGCTTCCATCAGGGTTTCGCACACAGGGTTTCCAGCCGTGAGCAGGGTTTCCCGGCTCTGGTGCCCGCGCGCGATCAGCACGCAGCGGCACCCCAGCGCGGCGGCCACCTCCGCGTCGTGCAGCGTATCCCCCAGCATCAGGCAGTTTTCCGGGGCGAACGCGTTGCGTGAAAGATATTCCCGGCCAATGTCCGCCTTGCTGGTCGCGTATATATGCGAAAGCCCCAGCACGTCATTGAACCGGTTGAGGATACCGGCGTTTGAAAGCTGCATCCTGAGCGTATCCACCTGGCTGGCGGAAAGTACCGCCTGCGCAAAGCCGGCCCCCGCAAAGGCGTCCAACGCCGAAACCGCGTCGGAAAAAAGCGGCACAGCGTCGCAACCGCGCACATATTCCTCCATCCACGCGTTCGCAACCGCCGTAAAATTTTCTTCCGTAACGCCGGCGCGGGTATAGTAAAGCTTGACTGGAAACGTGAACTGCGCGTGGTATTCCGCCAGGGTTTGCAATGATGGAAGCTGAAATTTCGGAAACACCCGGTTCCGCACGCCCATGGCGTAACCTGCGTCATCCAGCAGCGTCCCGTTCCAATCCCACAGCACAAGGTTCCCGCCGGCTCCAACCGGCTTCCGAACCCCGGATTCCGCCACACAACCGCCTCCCTCTGCAAAGCGGGAACGCGCGGTTGACCCGCGCGTTCCCCTGTTGTTTGATTTCTTCTTAATATGCTTTGGCAAAGTAGATCAGCTTTTCGGCATGTTTGCCGCAGCAAACGCAGTGGTCGTCCATCGGGGTCTGGTCAAAGGGCATGTTGCGGCTGGTGGCGCTGGTCTGCTCCTTGATGGCATCCTCGCAGGCGCTGTCGCCGCACCACATGGCCCGGGCAAATCCCGTTTCCACCGCCTTGGCCAACTGCTCCATGCTGTGCACATCGGTGATGTTGCCATCGCGGAAATCTCTGGCCTGTTCAAACAGCTTTTGTTGAATGCTGTCCAGCAGTCCGGACATATCCCCGGCGAGCGAGGCAAGCGCCATGGGCGCTTTTTCGCAGGTATCGCGCCGGAACACCATTGCCTGGCCGTTTTCAATATCGCGGGGGCCGATTTCCAGGCGCACGGGCACGCCTTTCAGCTCCCAATCATTAAACTTGTAGCCGGGGCTGAGGGTGTCGCGGTCATCCAGCTTTACGCGGAAGCCGGCGTTTTTCAGCTCCTGATACACTTCTTCACACTTTTCCATCACCCCGCCCTTGTGGGATGCAACCGGCACGATGACCACCTGAATGGGGGCAACGCGGGGGGGCAGGCGCAAGCCGCGCTCGTCGCCGTGGGTCATCACAATCGCGCCGATCAGGCGGGTGGTGGTGCCCCAGCTGGTTTCGGACACGTATTCCAGCTTGCCGTCCCGGCTCAGGAACTGGATGTTGAACGCCTTGGCGAAATTGGTGCCAAAATTGTGGCTGGTGCCCGCCTGAAGCGCTTTGCCGTCCTGCATCATGGCTTCCATGCTGTAGGTAGCCTGCGCGCCGGCAAACTTTTCCTTATCGCTCTTACGGCCGCAAAGCACGGGCAAGCCGAGCACATCCTCCGCTACCTCGCGGTATACCTCCAGCATTTGCATGGTTTCCTGCTGGGCTTCCTCCGCCGTTTCGTGAATGGTGTGCCCTTCCTGCCAGAGGAACTCGCTGGTGCGCAGGAAGGGGCGGGTGCTTTTTTCCCAACGCAGCACCGAGCACCACTGGTTGTACTTCATGGGCAGGTCGCGCCAGCTGCTGACCCATTTGCTGTACATGGCGCAAAAAATGGTTTCGCTCGTGGGGCGGATGGCCAGACGTTCCTGCAATTTTTCGTTGCCGCCCTGGGTAACCCAGGCAACCTCCGGCGCGAAGCCCTCCACGTGTTCCGCTTCTTTCAGCAGCAGGCTTTCGGGAATCAGCATGGGCATGTACACATTCTGATGCCCGGTTGCCTTAAAGCGGCTGTCCATCTCCTGCTGGATGCGCTCCCAGATGGCGTACCCGTAAGGGCGCACCACCATACAGCCGCGCACGGGAGCGTAGTCCACCAGCTCGCTTTGGAGGATCACGTCGGTATACCACTGCGAAAAATCCTCGCTGCGGGGCGTAATGTGCTCCACAAACTTCTTTTCTTCCTGTTTGGCCATGGTTGTGTTTCTCCTTCCGCAAATAAAAATAGCTCCAACGCTCCCACGCGCGGCAAATTGCCGCCGTTGGGACGAAGGGAGCCTTCGCGGTACCACCCGACTTAAAGCGCGAACGCGCTTTCACTTTTGTTGCCGGATAACGGCGGCAGGCCGTCGGGGATTGGCCGATCGGGTGGATGCGGGAACCCGTCCGTTGCGCGTAACCGTCCTTTCAGCCAATGGGACGGCTCTCTTTCCTGCGGTTTGAGGCGGGGTTCATCCAACGACCCAGTTTAATGGGGTTACTGAATATTACCACAGGCGCGCCCGCTTGTCAAAGGAAAAACCGTTCCGGGCGCATGTATACAGGCAACGGCGCCGCTTATCGCAGAAACCCGAGCATTTTGAAGGCAAAAATCCAGCAAAACACCGTCAGGCTGGAAAAAGTGGTGGTAAACACCACCTGCGCCGCCGCAAAATCCGCGTCGCCGCCGATCTGCTGCGCCATGGGGTAGCTGCTGACCGCCGTAGGCGAAGCAAAAACCGCGATCAGCGTCGCAAGGCTCACATCGCGGATGCCCAGCGCGACCGCGCCGCTTAAAAACACCAGCGGCAACACAATCAGCCGCCCGGTTACGCCCAGCGTAAGCAAGCGGGCGTTTGCGCGCGCTTTGGAAAAATCGATGCTGGCCCCCAGTAAAAACAGCGCGAGGGGCGTTGCGATGCCCGCGAGGCTGCGAAGCGGCTGGTTGACCAGCGGCGGCAGGGCCCACTGCAACCGCCAGAGCACAAAGCCCGCGACCGTGCCGATAATCAGCGGGTTCAGCAACACGCCGCGAAGTATTTGCCAGCCGTTGACATGCTTGCCGCTGTACAGCATCAGGGCGATGGTCGCCATCACGTTAAACAGGGGCACAACCGCCACCACCATCAGCGCCGCCACGGTATGGTTTGCATCCGGGTACATCTGCAAAACCAGCGGGATTCCGAAAATGGCGTAGTTGCTGCGCACAATACCCTGAATGAAAACCCCGCGCGATTCGGGAGAGGCGCAAACCCGCCGCGAGAGCGGAAACAACACCGCAAAGGAGAGCAAGACCGCCACCATTGCATACGCAAGGGTTCGAAGGTCCACTTCCGCGCCCACCTGAGTGTCCATAATGTTCAAGCAGAGCAACAGCGGCAGGAAAATATGAAACACCGCGCTGTTCAGCTGCCGCACGCCCACATCGTTCAAAAGCCCGAACCGGCGGGCCGCAAACCCGACCGCCATCATCATCAGCAGCGGAAACACTGTATTAACCGAAAAAATAAAATCATTCCACATGAAACAACCCCACCCTTACCAAACGGACAGGCCCGAAAAAGCGCATAGCGCCAGCACAGTCTGCGCCGTGTAATAACAACCCAGGCTCAAATACCCTTCCGCCAGCCGCCTGCGGGCAGCGCGGGGGTCCGTGATCCCAAGCTGAGCCTCCCGGGCGCGTTGCAGGCGGTGCGCAACCGCGTTGCGGCACAGCGTGGCGTCCGAAATCACAAACAGAACAGCTCCGACCGCGCCCAGCAAGGGCCTCAGACCGCCCCCCGCGAACGGGGCAGGCAGCGCGGCGGCCAGAAGCGCGCTCAGCGCGGCCGCGTACAACAGTACCCCAACGCGCAACAGCGGCGCGGCAAACCGCGCCCGATAACGGTACAGAAACTTGAGCGCCGCGGCAAACGCGACCAGCGCGGTTACCGCAAACCAACCGTTCGGCGGGCTGATTTGGAGCAGCGCGGCAACGTACAGACAATGCGCCGCAAAGAACAGCACGCCGCCCCATTCCAAACGGAAATCGATTGCCACATCCGCCAGCGCGCCCACGCAGACGCCCAGCCACAGTAAATAGCTTGCCCCATCGGCATTGGGCTGCGCAAAGCACGCCCACCCTGCCAGGCAGGCCGCCATGCAGGTTGGGACGATTTTGCACGCCGCTGAAAGGCGCTTGTATCCCCGCGCCCGGGTATGAAAACGCAAAGGCATCCAAACCAGCCAGACCGAAGCATAACCCGCAATCCAATATGGCATAGGCGGCCTCCCCTCGGGAACAGTCTGCCGGACTGAGTTCCATCATACCCCCGAATCAACGGCGGTGTCAACCGGACAAAGGCTCCGTTATCACTACGAAGCCGGCTCGGATGTTCATTTTTTCAAAGCTCCCCGTCGAGCGGGCAGGGATTGGCAGCGCTCAAAGCAGGCCCATTCCATTAGTGAGCATACCACTGGTAATGACCGAAAAGCAGCGTCGCTCAAACCGTCGTTACTTCCCATAAGTGTCCTTCAGATACTGAAAAATATCCCCAGCAATCGGCGCGGCCACGCCGCCGCCGCTGTCGCCGCTTTCCACGAGCACTGCGCAGGCATAGGGTAAAGAGTCGTCCGCGATGTAGCCCACAAACCACGCGTGGGTGACCGCCTCGTTGTTTACCGAAGCCTCGGCGCTTCCGGTTTTGCCAGCGATGGTAAGCCCGCTGACCTGCGCGGCGGTGCCGGTGCCGCTAGTCACCACGTTTTTCATATAGCCCTGCACAATGGCGGCGATGTTTGCCGGTACCGCTGTGCGGTAAACTTTCTGGGAATAGCGCAGCCGTACCACCCCGGCGGGGCTTTGAACCCGCGCCAACAGCCGGGGTTCCATCATCACGCCGTCATTGGCAATCGCCGCGGCCACCATGCACATATGCAGGGGGGTCGCTCCAATTTGGCTTTGCCCGGCCCCGCTCCAGGCGATTTCCACCAAGTTACGGTTTGTGGTAGGGTAAACGCTGTTTTCCACCACAAAATCACGGAACAGGAAGTTATCGTTAAAGCCGAAATCCTCCGCCGTTTTGCGCAAGGCCGCATCGCCCAGCTTGAGGGCGCATTGCGCAAAAGCGTTGTTGCAGCTCACGGTAAATGCCTTTTCCAGCGTCAGGCTGCCGTGCTGCGCCATCTTGTAATCATGGATGGTCTGATCCAGCACCTGCGTAGCGCCCGTGCAGGTGAACAGATAGGTCGAAATGCCCGGCACGTTTTCCAGCGCGCTGGACGCGGTGATGATCTTGAATGTGGAGCCGGGCGCAAGCGTGCTTTGCAACGCGCGGTTCCAGAACGGATGCAGCGGGTTTTGCTGATCGTCCGCCGTAATGTTCTGCGGGTCAAACACCGGCAGACTTACCAAAGCGAGCACTTCGCCGGTTTTATAATTCATGACCACCGCCGCGCCGCTTTTGCCCTTGGTTTTTGAGCCGTTTTCAAAATCGCTGACAATCCTTGTGCAAAGCTTGCTGTCCGCGGTAAGGGTGATATCGTCGCCGCGCCGGGTTTCGCCCTTGAGCAGCGCGGCCACGCGTTCGCTCAGCGAGGTTTCAAAGCCCAGCAGGTAGTTGGCCTCGAACGAATCCACCCCGTTGGCCACGTTGCCGTCCCGATCGCCAATCAGGTGCACAATCGCGCTCCGCGCGTTCAAATTCGACTGGTACACCCGGTCGCCCTCCGCGTCGGTTGTGGCGAGCACCACGCCGTTGCGGTCCATAATATCCCCGGCGATCACCGAGCTTTTCGCGTTTTGGTAACGGGTATTCTTGCTGTTGCTGAACCATCGGCTGCCGTAAATGGTTACGCTATACACGCCGTAAAGGCCCGCTACCAGCAAAAGCCCGATGACAAACAAAGTCAGCAGGCGAAAGCGCGTGCGAAGCTGTTTCATTCAAGCGGCCTCCCTTCGGCGTTGGCGATCCGGCAACCGGCTAGTCCCTGTCCGCGCGCGGCAAACGCAATTCTTCGCCAAGGCTGTGGCTGATTTCATAATCATATTCCAGATCATCCTGATTCAGGCTGGCCACGCCCTGCAAAAGGCCGATCAGCCCCATGCAGCTGATCAGCGATGTGCCGCCGTAGCTCACAAACGGCATGGTGACGCCCGTAAGCGGAATCAGCTTGAGCACGCCGCCGATGATGACAAACGTCTGGATGCCCAGCATCACCGTAGCGCCCATGGCCAGCAGCGCGTAGAAGCTGTGGCGCGCGCTCGTGGCGATGGAGGTTCCCCGCACAATCAGGATACCGTACATCACCAGCACCAGGATGCCAAACACAATCCCGAACTGCTCGCAAATGACCGCAAAAATACAGTCCGTAAAATACACGGGGATCACGCGCGGCGCGCCCAAACCAAGCCCTACGCCAAACAGCCCGCCGGAGGCGATGGCCATGAGCATCTGCGCAATCTGATAGCCGCTGGTTTCATAGTAAAGCCAAGGGTTTTGCCACACGGCAACGCGCTTTTTCACATGCGCGAACATCTCATAGCCCAGCACAGCCGCGCCCGCGCCGCCCAGCAGCCCCACGCCGGTCAGGGGCAGGTTGCCCGTGCTTGCGTAAAACAGGAAAAGCGTAGTGGCATAGTAGATCAGCGCAGTGCCCAAATCCTTTTGCAGCATCAATACGCCCAGGCAGAACAGCGCAAACAGCAGCCACACCCAAAACTGGCGGCGGCTCATGTAATAGCTCAAAATCAGCAGCAGCGCGATTTTGACCAGCTCGCTCGGCTGCACGCTGGTGCCCGCAAAATGGATCCAGTTGGTCGCGCCGTTTTGCTCCGTGCCAATCGCAAGCGGCAACACCAGCAAGCCCGCCGCGCCCACCATGATAATTTGAATCAGGAATTTCCAATGCCGCACATAGCGCACCAGCAGAATGCAAATCAGCATGGCCACAATGCCAAACGAATAGTAGATCGCCTGTTGAAGCCCGCGCGACGTGCCCGCGTCCAAATCGGTGGAATACAGCACCAAAACGCCCAACGCGCAAAGAAAATTCGCAATGGCCAGCAGCAGCTTGTCCGCCGGGAAAAACCGCGGCAGCCACAGCGTGGCAATGTAGATAAGCGCGGGCACAGCCACCGCCAGCGCGAACCCCTGCCAGCGCAGCTCTCCCTTGAGAGCAATCAGCAAAAACGCGCTGAAGTAAAACAGCATCATGGCGGCGACAAGGCGACGATCAGGGTGGCGGCGCGAAGGCGGCCTGCGTTGATCCCGGCTGTTTCTCATCTGCGGCGGCCCCCTTTCAGGTACCGATCCCACAGAACGCGCTTCGCCTGCTCGGCCTCGTCCGGCTCCAGGTACAGGCTGCGCGGAGCCTCGTCCTCATCGGCATACTCGTAAGGCTCGTCCGCGGCGCTCGGCTCCACATACTCGGGATAGGTGTAGCCGCCGTCGGCAAACTGCGCCTCGCTTTGCGGATAGGCGGCATAGGGCCAGCTTTCTCCGGTCTCAGCCGGGTCGGCATACACCGCTTCCCGGGAGTCGCCAGCCTGCGCGGCTTCATCATCTTGTACCGGGGGGTAAAAAGTGACGCGTGGGGCAAATGTCGCGCGGCCCCCGATGGGCATTCCACCCTCGGGATAGGGGTCGCCGCCGGGATGGGCGCGCAGGTCATTGGCCGACCGATCCTCGCGGACGCTGCTCCAAAGCGCGTCCGCCGTGGGCGCGCCCATGCGCAACGGGGGCAAAACGCCGTCCCCCATGTCCGGTTCCGCCGTCGGTTCATCCTCCGTGCGCTCCATGGGCGGCAGCGGAAGGGCGCGGGTATGCCTTCGGGTGCGGTTTGCTTCGTTTGGCGCGTTTGGCGCGTTTGGAGCCTGCGCCGACGGATTGGCGGCTCCGGCAAGCTCTGCCGCCGTGCCGCCCAGAATCGCTCCGCTTGGCGCAACCTTGGGCGGCGGCGCAAAGTCGCCGTGTTCGGTGGATAGCACCGCCGGGGCCGCGCCTGCCAAGGGCACGGCAACGCCGGGCATGCCGGAACCCTGCGCGCCCTGTTGGGATGCGCCCTGCGCCTGCATCGCCTGCCACGCGAGCATCCACTGCATTTGCTGAAACGCGGCCAATTGCTCCGGCGTTACGGCAATCATTCCAGGTTGCTGCGCGGGGTTTGCCCCCTGCGCAGGCTGCAAGCCGGACGCAACCGCATCGGACGGCGGCTCGGCTCCGTCGGCCGTTTGCGCGGCATTCTCGGCGGACGCCTCCGCTTCCTCATCCACGGTAAGCGCGCGGCTCGCGCCCGCCGCCTCAAACCCGGCAAACATGCGCAACCGAAGTTCCGCCTCGCCAACGGTCAGCCGTGAGCCGTGCACTAAAAAAGCGCGCCTGCGCCGGCCGGTATAGGTTTTACCGTCCACCTCGACGGTGTGCCTGCCGTAGGGTTCCACACACAGGCCATCCTCATCGTCAAAGGTGTACCACAGGTGTTTGGGATATACGCCCTTGGCGGGCACAAAAATGTCATCGCCGCGCTGGCAACCCAAAATACCCTCGTTGCTTACCGGCAAAGTAAACCCGTCCGGCAGCTCGGCATTGCCGCGCACAACGACCAGTTCGCCCACAAAGCCCGCGTCCGGCAAGAGCTTGAGGCGTTTTCTGCGCTGACGGCGGTCGCGCGCCAGCCAGCGGTAACTTCTCCATACAATCAGCGCCATCAGGAACAGAAACCAGTAGCGCGCCCCCTGCGAAACCACCTCAAAAATCGGATCCGACAAAGCGCGCACCTCCTTCAAGCCCCAAAAACGTTTGACCGACGGCATTCCGCCATGGCCCTAAAATAGACACAAGCCCGCGATCAATCGTCGTCGTGGGCTTTTGCTTCTTCCATGAACTTTTCCAGCTTGCGCTTCACCCGCTGCAACGCGTTGTCGATGGATTTCACATGCCGGCCCAGCTTATCGGCAATTTCCTGATAGCTTTTGCCGTCCAGATACGCCGTAAGCACTTCCTGCTCCAGAGAGCTTAACACCTCGTCCACCCGGTCGCGGATGCTGACGATATCCTCGCGGCCAATAATCAGCTCCTCCGGGTTTTGGGCGTGACCTTCCACAATCACGTCCATCAGGGTACGGTCGCTTTCTTCGTCGTAAATCGGCTTGTTCAGGCTTACATAGCTGTTGAGGGGAACATGCTTCTGGCGCGTAGCGGTCTTGATCGCGGTGATGATCTGGCGCGTGATGCACAGTTCCGCAAAGGCGCGGAAGCTGGAAAGCCGTTCCGCCTGATAATCGCGAATGGCCTTAAACAGCCCGATCATGCCCTCCTGAACAATATCCTCGTGATCCGCGCCAATTAAGAAGTAGCTGCGAGCTTTGGAGCGTACAAAGTTCTTGTACTTGCCCAGCAGATATTCCAGCGCTACGCTGTCGCCGCCCTGCGCAAACGCGACGATTTCCTCATCGGTTTTCTCCCCGTAACGGGTGCGCAGCGAGGCTTCCCAGGAGGGATCGTCCACCGGCTGGGCGTCATCCTCAGGTTCCTCGGCGGACGCGTCCTCGTACCCATCCTCCTCCTGAGCGCGGAAAAACTGCGCCATGTTCTCGGCGGCGTTCAGGATCGGATCATGCTCGTCCGTATATTCTGGATCCGTTTTACGCTCACGGTCAGGTTGGGTTGTCATGGATTTGTTCCCGCCTCTTAGTTGATGATTTGATTGCCGGCTATTTTTGCCGCCGGATGCGTTCCAGCCGCTCGCGTTGCTCCTCGCTCAGCGAGCTGAACAGCGAGGCGCGGGTTTCCTGCGGGGCCGCCTTATGCTTGGCGCTGCCATGGCTTCGGGTCTGGGACAGTTCCCGCCACAGTTCCCGTGAGGAGAGGCGCGTGGCGCCGCGACCCAGGATCATGGTTTGTTCCAAATGGTCGCTGGTTGCCACGCGCGCTTCACGGTACACCGGAAGGCGGCCGCAGGCATATTCGATATACTGATCCGCCGTTTGGCCGTGCCGGGTATAGATCACAGTGAGCGTTGACAGGCTTTCCACAGTGGCGGTAGGGCGGTCGCTGTGGTGCCCGTCGAACACGAGCACCACTTCCTGCCCCGAATACCCCGCGTAATCCTCCAGCAGGTGTGTCAGCCGATCCCTGGACTCGTCCAGAGGCCATTGCTCCCGCTCCGCTTCCGGCCAGGCTCCGATGACGTTGTAGCCATCCACATACAGGATCGGTTTCACGGCTCAGCGTCCGCGCAGCACCGCGTACAGCAGCACGCCAGCCGCTACCGATGCGTTCAGACTGTCCAGCTTGCCGCGAACCGGCAACGCCACCCGCTTGTCGCTGTTCTCCAGCACCAGCCGGCTTACGCCTTCGCCCTCCGCGCCGATCACGATGGCCGCGCCGCCCTTGAAATCGACCGTCGCGTAATCCTCGCCCTGCATATCGGCAGCATAGATCCAGATGTTTTGCTGTTTGAGGGTTTCAATGGTGGAAACGAGGTTGATCACGCGCGCCACCATGATGTGCTCCACCGCGCCGGCGCTGGCTTTCACAGCCGCGGGGGTCAGCCCGACCGCGCGGCGTTCCTGCACAATCACGCCATGCGCGCCCACGCATTCCGCCGTGCGGATGATCGCGCCCAGGTTATGCGGGTCGGTAATGCCGTCCAAAATCACCAGGAAGGGCGCCTCGCCCCGTTCCTTGGCCAAAGCCAGCATATCCTCCACCGTATGGTACTGGTAGGCCGAGGCAAAAGCCAGCATGCCCTGATGGTTCTGGGTAATCGCGTCCAGCCGGGCACGGTCCACTTCCTGCACGGGTACGCGCTTCTCCTTGGCCATGGCGATGATTTCGCGGGCCGATCCGCTCAGATCGCCGCGCGCCACCAGAAGCTTTTCAATGTCACGCCCGCTCTTGAGGGCCTCGCGGATGGGGTTACGGCCGCTCAGGAGGTTTTCGTTGGGCACAAGCTCCTCCTCGGCCATTTCCGGCGCGTCATACGTGGGGCGGGGTGAGCGTTCCGGCGCTTCATATTGGAAGGAGCGGTAGTCGCGCGGCGCGGGGCCTTCGCGGCGTTCCCGACGCTGCTCGTCATACGGGCGGGGCGCCGCTTCGCTGCCGCGGCTGCGGTATGGCTGCTGGTCACTGTTCATAAAGCGGAAACCGCCATCTTCACGCGGGGGCCGGTTGCCGAAGTTGCCACCTTCGCGCGGCGGACGTGCGCCGAAGTTGCCGCCTTCACGCGGGGGACGGTTGCCGAAGTTGCCGCCTTCACGTGGGGGACGGTTGCCAAAGTTGCCGCCTTCGCGCGGCGGACGTGCGCCAAAGTTGCCGCCTTCACGCGGCGGACGGTTGCCGAAGTTGCCGCCTTCACGCGGCGGACGGTTGCCGAAGTTGCCGCCTTCGCGCGGCGGACGGCTGCCGAAGTTGCCGCCTTCGCGCGGCGGACGTGCGCCAAAGTTGCCGCCTTCACGCGGCGGACGTGCGCCAAAGTTGCCGCCTTCACGCGGCGGACGGCTGCCGAAGTTGCCGCCTTCGCGCGGCGGACGTGCGCCAAAGTTGCCGCCTTCGCGCGGCGGACGTGCGCCAAAGTTGCCGCCTTCGCGCGGCGGACGGTTGCCGAAGCTGCCGCCTTCGCGCGGCGGACGGTTGCCGAAGTTGCCGCCTTCGCGCGGCGGACGGCTGCCGAAATTGCCGCCTTCGCGCGGCGGACGTGCGCCAAAGTTGCCGCCTTCGCGCGGCGGACGGTTGCCGAAATTGCCGCCCTGCGGACGGCCATGGCTCGGGCGTTCGCCCCGGTACTGAGTTCCTTCGTCGGCAAAACCGCCGCGTTTCTCCGCGTCCTGGCGTTTTTCGCCGCGGTTTTTTTGGTTGGAATAATCCTGATAATATGGCATATGGTGATTCCTTTCTATTGTTCGCCGCCGAAGGGCCCCCGACGTTCGCGCGGGCTGGGGCGAACCGTAAACATTGCTGGGGTTCAGTCCACAGGGGTTGGGGGCCGGGCAAGCGCGAAGCGTTTACAGCTTGGGCGCGTCGGCCGTCTTTTGTGCAAGATAGGCCTTGCGGCGCGCGCGGATTTCCGCCGCCCTGCCGCAGGACTTTTCGCCTTCGGGGCAAGGCCCGCGCAAACAGGCCGCGCCCGCATCCTCGAACAGCTCGGGAGCCTGTTCGTAACACAATTCAAACATCCGGTTGGCAAGCGAGCGAATTTCCCATTGCGCGCGCTCACACATTCTCAACGCGAAAAAATGCCTCAGTTCCCGCGCGTTCATGGTCATCAACAGGCGGGTTTCACAGGCGTTGGGCAACACAAAGCGCGCATCTTCATTGGCGCCCAGTTTTTGTTGCCAGCCCTCGTACCATGTTTGCATTTGCGCCATCTGCGCCGCGTATTCCGCCTCCGCATCCGGCCCAAGCGCGCGCACGGAAGGGGGCACCACATAGCCAAAGCCTTTGTGATAGCTTACGTAACGCTGGCTTTGCACGCTGAAGCTGGCGATCCGGTGGCGCGTCAGCTGCGCCAAAAGCGCCCGGCTGACCCCTTCCACCAGAAAAGTGAAGGATACGTGCTCCTGCACGCTTTCGTGACCCATTTCACGCACCTTGCGCAGAAAATCACGCTGATCGTTGGCCGCGATTTTATCCAGCAGGGATTGCAGATCGCCGCCCGCATAGCAGAGCTTCGCGGCAAGCGCGATGATGGCTTCCCCGTCCGGCGTTTGGCGGATGAGTTCTACGCGCTGGTGAGCTTCCGGCATGGGCAACCTCCTTACGGGATTTGGCATTGTTTTGGATGGAGCGTCAGCCGGCCTCGGCGATCCGTTACCGTGGCATGGGTTGCGGCTCAGGTCATCCGGCCTGATCCGCCTCGCCCGGGGCCGCTGAGTGGGCGGCTTTTTCGGACGGGTGCGCCGTTTCAAACAGCTCGCGCACACGCGTGTGCTGACCGGAGAGATACAGCCAGCCAATGAGCGCTTCCAAGCCGGTCGCGTGGCGATAATCGACCGGGTCCTGATTTTTGGGGGCGACGTGGTTGCAATGGGCATTCGCGCCCCGGCGCACAATGTCGCGTTCCGCTTCGGTCAGGAGAGGTTCCACACGGGTTAAGGCCTGCGCCTGCGCCCCGGCGTTTACCATGGAGGTCGCTTTACGGTGCAGCGCGTTCACGCGGGCCGCTGTGGCCAGCAGCCGCTGGCGAACAAGCAAATCCCACACCGTATCCCCGATAAAGGCAAGCGCCAGCGGGTTTTTCAGTTCCGCCTCCTTGGCCCCCATCGGCGTGTTGGGAATGCCCTGCCCTTGCATACATCAGCCGCCTTTCGCTGTTTATCCAATCTTCATGATAGCATGAACCGCCCATGGATTCAAGCGTGCGGTTCTGATTTTGCAAAGTTATCCCACCGGAGGCGTGCAACTGAGTCCCGCGCCGGGCTTCCCCGGCCCAAACAGCATGGGTAGCTTTATACCCACGCACACGCAAGGCTGATCCCAGAAGCTTTCCACAGTTTCCACATGGTTTCCCACGTATTATTGCTTGTGCGCGCTCGTTTTCGGGCATTTTTGTGGATAACTCGATATGGATAACCTGCGTTGGGCTGAAATTCCCACATCGCATCCTCCTGTTTTCCACATCCTTTCAGCCATTTCCACAGCCCTTCCCAAGCCGTTTCAACAGTAGAATAAGCAACCTGCATACCCAAAGGGCCGAGTTCGGAATGAAGGCTGTCAGCCGGCTTTACCGGTGCGAAGGCTCCGCCTGTAAACCCCGGCTTGCCTGTCGCGGCGAAAAACCCGTCTTGTTTTTTCGTTCCCCTATTGACATTGCCGAAAAGCGCGCTATAATAGTATTGAAGGTCAAAGTAAGTCTAATTGCTTTCGATCGTGTTGTACGCGCTTCGCGCCGTATGGCACCATCCCGACCTTCCCGTTAGCGAGAACGTATGGGGCTGGTCGGTTCCTTTTTCTCTGCCCGGCGGCGGCTCGGCACACTCTCTGTTGCCGACAGCGTCCGCAGGGCGGCTCCGTCCCCCTCCCATCCGTTTCCGCCTTCTCCCTATCGCAATTTAAAAACAGGGCTTGCCCGCAGATCGGAGGAACGCATATGACGAGCCAGCAATTTACAGAAAAAAGCAGGGCGGCGCTCAACGACGCCCAACAGATGACCGTGGAATACCAAAACCAGGAGGTGGCTCAGGAGCATCTTTTGCGCGCTCTTTTGCAGGACCCTCAGGGGCTGATTCCTCAGTTGCTGAAAAAAATGGGTAAGGATACCGACGAAATCGATTCCCGGCTGGAAACGTTGATCGCCCGCATCCCCAAGGTAACCGGAACCGGCCGTGAACCGGATAAAATCTACATTGGCAGCGATGTGGAGCGCGCGCTGGTTTCCGCGCGGGAAGCCGCCCAGCAAATGAAAGATGAATACATTAGCGTCGAGCACCTTTTTCTGGGCCTTTTGCGCAAACCCAGCCCCAGCCTGCGCCAGATGTGGAATGACCTGCGCGTGGACGACAAGGGCTTTCTTGCGGCTCTGCTCACCGTGCGCGGCAACACCCGGGTCACCACCGAAACCCCGGAGGATACCTACGACGTGCTGAAAAAGTACGGTCAGGACCTTGTGGAGCTGGCCCGCAACCAGAAGCTGGACCCGGTGATCGGCCGCGATAACGAAATCCGCAGCGTTATCCGCATTTTAACTCGGAAAACCAAAAACAACCCCGTGCTCATCGGCGAGCCGGGCGTTGGCAAAACCGCGATTGCGGAAGGGCTGGCGCAACGGATTGTGCGTGGCGACGTGCCGGAAAGCCTTCGCAACCGGCAGGTGTTTTCACTGGATATGGGCGCGCTGATCGCCGGCGCCAAATACCGCGGCGAGTTTGAGGAGCGCCTGAAAGCCGTGCTTTCCGAAGTGAAAAAGTCCGAGGGTAAAATACTGCTCTTTATCGACGAGCTGCACAACATCGTTGGCGCGGGGCGCACCGAGGGCAGCATGGACGCCGGCAACCTGCTCAAACCCATGCTTTCCCGGGGCGAGCTGCACCTGATCGGCGCAACCACTCTGGATGAATACCGCAAGTACATCGAAAAGGACGCCGCTTTGGAGCGCCGTTTCCAGCCCGTGATGGTGAACGAGCCGACCGTGGAAGATACCATCAGCATCCTGCGCGGCCTCAAGGAACGTTACGAGGTGTTCCATGGCGTCAAAATCACCGACAGCGCGCTGGTCGCCGCCGCCGTGCTTTCCAACCGTTACATCAGCGACCGTTTTCTGCCGGATAAGGCCATCGACCTGGTGGACGAAGCCTGCGCCATGATCCGCACGGAGATCGACTCCCTCCCGGCGGAATTGGATGAAAAGCAGCGCCGTATCATGCAGCTGGAAATTGAACTGATGAGCCTGAAAAAGGAAGAGGACGAAGCAAGCGCCCGCCGCCGCGACGCTCTGGAGGAAGAACTGGCCAAGCTGCGCGAGGAATTTTCCGCTATGAAGGCGCGCTGGGAAAACGAAAAGGGCGCCATTGCCAAAGTGCAGAAAATCCGCGAGGATATTGAGCATGTCAACGCCGATATCCAAAAGGCACAACGCGAATATGACCTGAGCAAGGCCAGCGAGTTACAGTACGGCAAACTGCCGGAGCTGCAAAAACAACTGGCCACAGAAGAAGAAATCGCGGAACAGACCCGCGGCGAAAACTCCCTCCTGCGCGATAAGGTAACCGAAGAAGAAATTAACCGAATTGTCAGCCGCTGGACCGGCATCCCCGTAACCCGACTGCGTGAAAGCGATCGGGAAAAGCTGTTGCGCCTGCCGGAGGAACTGCACCGCCGCGTGATTGGTCAGGACGAAGCCGTACAAACCGTGAGCGAAGCCATTTTGCGCAGTCGCGCGGGCATCGCGGATGAAAACCGGCCGATTGGCAGTTTCCTGTTCCTCGGCCCAACCGGCGTAGGCAAAACGGAGCTTGCCAAAGCCCTTGCGGAAAACCTGTTTGACGATGAAAAGAACATGGTCCGCATTGACATGAGCGAGTACATGGAGAAGTTCTCCGTCAGCCGCCTGATTGGCGCGCCTCCGGGCTACGTGGGGTACGACGAGGGCGGCCAGCTGACCGAGGCCGTGCGCCGTAAGCCTTACTGCGTGGTTTTGCTGGACGAAATTGAAAAAGCCCATCCGGACGTGTTCAACATTCTGTTGCAGGTTTTGGATGACGGCCGCATTACCGACAGTCAGGGCCGCACGGTGGATTTCAAAAACACCATCATTATCATGACCAGCAACCTGGGCAGCCAGCTGCTGCTGGATGGGTTGGAGAACGGCGCCATCAGCGACGAAGCGCGCGAAGGCGTACTGCGGATGCTGAAAACCAGTTTCCGCCCCGAGTTCCTCAACCGGATCGACGATATTGTATTCTACAAGCCCTTGGAACGCGATGAAATTGTGCAGATCGTACGGTTGCAAACCCAACATCTGGCCAAGCGGCTGGAGCAGCAGGATATTCACATGGAGCTGACCGACCGCGCGGTAGACGCCATTGTGGATGCGGCGTTCGACCCCGCGTATGGCGCGCGTCCGCTCAAGCGCTATATCCAGAGCCATCTGGAAACGCTGATCGCGCATAAGCTGGTTGCGGGCGAGATATTCCCCAGTCAGGTGATTACCGTGGATGTGGATGACGACGGACGGTTGCTGGTGCGATAAGACCCAATCCAAGCCCAAACCCGAAGGGAACTTCCCTTCGGGCTTTTTAACACTGAAAAACCCCTCGCAGCAGCGAAACCGGGTCAAGGGCATAGCCCTTGTCGGGGTGCAGGGGTGAAACCCCTGCCGGGGTGCGGGGCGGAACCCCGCGCCTCCCGCCGCAGCGGAACCGGGTCAAGGGCATAGCCCTTGTCGGGGTGCGGGGGTGAAACCCCTGCCGAGGTGCGGGGCGGAACCCCGCGCCTCCCGCCACAGCGCAAAGTCAACCAGCGAGCGAACAACCCGCAGAGCTATGAGGCGAGCGGCAGAGCACATTGCGAAGGTTCCAATACATATTCGCTCTTTTCCCGTGCTCCCGCCGGTTCAAACCCACGCTCTGATTGGAACGGATATTCTTTGCCAACCTGGTGTTGAAACCCTGGGCGGTTTCAACCAATCAATAGCAAAATGAAAGCCGCCTCCCCATTCGGTTTCCCAACGGGGAGGCGGCTTTGATGATCGAACTATGGTACCCTCGGGTTTCACCGCTCATGCGCGGTGAAACGCTTTTTTACCGGGATAGGTAGCGGCTTTGCCCAGTTCTTCCTCAATGCGCAACAGGCGGTTATACTTGGCGACACGTTCGCTGCGGCTGGGCGCGCCGGTTTTAATCTGCCCCGCGTTCAGCGCAACGGCGAGGTCCGCGATGGTCGTATCCTCCGTTTCGCCCGAGCGGTGAGAAATCACCGCCGTATACCCGGCGTTTTGCGCCATCTGCACGGCTTCCACCGTTTCCCACAGGGAGCCAATCTGGTTGAGCTTAATCAGGATGGAGTTCGCGCTGCCCGTGTCGATCCCCCGTTTCAACCGTTCCGTATTGGTCACAAACAGGTCGTCTCCCACCAGCTGCACCTTGCCGCCCAGCTCTGCGGTCAGCTTCTTCCAGCCATCCCAGTCCTCCTCGTCCAGCGCGTCCTCAATGCTCGCAATGGGGTACTTGTCCACAAGCCCTTTCCAGTAGGCAATCAGCTGCTCGGTGGTAAACGTGGTTTGGTGTTTGGGCAGCAGGTAGCCGTGTTCGCCTTTCCATTCGCTGGACGCCGCGTCAATGGCCAGCATAAAATGCTCATAGGGTTTGTAGCCGGCCGCCTCAATCGCGCGCAACAGGTAACCGATAGCTTCCTCATCGCTTTGCAGGTTGGGCGCATAGCCGCCCTCGTCGCCAACGGCGGTGGAAAGCCCATCTTTCTTGAGGATGCCCGCCAGCGCATGGAATACTTCCGTGCTCCAGCGCAAGCCTTCCGCAAAGGTCGGCGCGCCTACGGGCATAATCATAAATTCCTGAATGTCGATATTGTTGGCCGCATGCGCGCCGCCGTTGAGCACGTTCATCATGGGCACAGGCAAGGTATGCGCCGCGCTGCCCCCAAGGAAGCGGTACAGCGGCACGCCCTGCGCATTGGCCGCGGCTTTGGCCGCCGCCAGAGAAACCGCCAGGATCGCGTTAGCGCCCAGGCGGTATTTATCCTTGGTGCCATCCAGCGCGAGCATCGCGCCGTCGATGGCGGCAGTTTGAGACGCGTCCGCGTTTAAAAGCGCGCGTTGAATCTCACCGTCCACATGTTCAACCGCTTTGAGCACGCCTTTGCCCCCGAAGCGCTTGGGATCCTGATCGCGTAATTCCAGCGCCTCAAATTGCCCGGTGGATGCGCCGCTGGGCACAGCCGCGACGCCCTGCGCGCCGCCGGTCAGGGTTACGACCGCCTCCACGGTGGGGTTCCCGCGGGAATCGATAATTTCACGGCCATGAATGGTTTGAATGGAGTATGCCATACTGTTTGCCTCCCGATATGTAAGCAGGTTGCGCATATTGCGCAACGCGTTGGGTGAAAGGGTTGCCCCGGATGGTTTCCGGTTTTCAGCGTTTCTCTCCGCAGGGAGAGGATCGCTTCGCATTCATTATAAACCAAGCGATGACGTTTGAATCAACCTTCCGAGAGAAAATCCGCCCACGCCGGTTTTTGATACCGAGGGATGGGAACGCGCCTGCGCTAGTATGCAAAAAAGGCGGGGCCGCTTCTGACTGCCCCGCCTTTTCCTGTGCATCGCTGTGTTTTATAATACCCCATGCCTGAACGTCCGACGGGCTGATCCGCACGCATCCAATAAGCTCCGGTAACAGACAAACTGTGCCGACGCCAGCGCCCGTGAGCGCTTCTCAACCCTGCCCTGGCACGGGCTTTGCCCCTGATCCGGTTCCGTTTCAGCAGAGGCGCGGGGGTTCATCCAACGTGTGCCAACGCCCGCTTCGCGCGGTTTACTCGTTCACGCGGAAAATTTGGATGGTAATTACGCCCTCGCCCTTGCTTTCCGCCAGTATGCGAATCGGGAAATCATAATCGTTGCGGAAAATAAAATTCAGGCTTTCATTACCGACAGCCGCGTCCTGGTGCATGGGCAGGTAGCGCGCGCAGCCCGGCCCGTGCGGGCGGCGCATCAGCACCGTCATGCCCGGAAGCTGCCGAATGGTGTTGTACAGCGTGGAACTGCTCTGGCAGGTGCCGCCGCCGTAGCCCGGCTGGCTGCCGCCGTCGATCAGCACCGGCGCGGGGAAGTATCCGTTCGCCTTTTTATAGGGGCCAATTTGCGCGTTAAAATCCAGCTGCTCGCCGGGCTGCATGATCCGCGTCATCAGCTCGCAGGAGCGCATGATGTTTTTCACGCGGCCGTCGTTCAGCTCCACGCCGTTGTTGTATTTGAAAAAGGAGCTGAATGCCGATATCGGCGTATCATCGCTCATGGGCTGGTCGGTCGGGGAAACCACGCGCAGGTCGCTCAGCAGCGTCGCGTCGATGTAGCCGTAGCTGCGCCAGTACAAGACCTTGGCAAACCCGTCCACAAACTCGATCACCGCGACGGGGCAACCCTCGCCCACCTCGATGGGGAATGTTTCGCTGCTGTTGTCCGGGGCCGTATGGATGGGGGTATGCGCGTTGGTGGTCGCCACATACTGCATTTTCACCACACCGTAGGGCGGGGTGGTTTCGGGGTTCAGCGTAGTCACGTTTTCATCAATGCAGGTGCGCTTTACAAAGCCAACGATCCCGTTGTATTCCACCAGCACAAACGCGGGGAACACCTTGTAGATGGTTACAATTTCATTTTTGGCAACCACGCCGAGCGACTGGCTGTTTTCGTCCTGCGCCACGCGGATGGACGCGACCGATCCGGTAGCGGTCAGCAGTTTAATTTTGGTGGTATACAGGGCCGTAAGCCCCTCGATGCTCGGCAGAGCCTGATCGGCCTGCCCGACGATCTCACTCATGCCATCGTCTTCCACATAGTCCTCCACCACGGTCGGCTGCTCGGTCGCCTCAGGCGACAGCGTCGCGGCTGACGTGGCGGCGGTATCCGCGGGCACGGTTTCTTCGGCAAACGCCGCCGTTGCCAGCACCGCAAGGCAAACGGTCAAAATCAAAGCGCGTTTGAACAAGCGCATACACTCCTTTATGGCTAGGGTCTGTTTCAGTATAACACAGTTTGCAAAACGGCGCGAGCGACGGATTAAATTTTACAGCCCGCCCTTTGTGGCGAAATTGTCAATCTGCACTAGCCAAGTGTGCGACGATTTGCTATAATAGGGCGAGAACATTTGGAGGAGGTCACCCGATATGCCATTAGTCAATACGCAGGAAATGTTCAAGAAGGCGTACGAAGGCGGTTATGCCATCGGCGCGTTCAACGTCAACAATATGGAAATCATTCAGGGGATTACCGAAGGCGCGAAGCTGGAAAACGCTCCGCTGATTTTACAGGTCAGCAAGGGCGCGCGCGCCTATGCCAAACACGTGTACCTGATGAAGATGATCGAAGCCGCGATTTCGGATACCGATCTGCCCATCGTGGTGCATTTGGATCACGGCCCCGATTTTGACACCTGCAAAAGCTGCATCGACGGCGGCTTCACCAGCGTGATGATCGACGGCAGCCATATGCCCTTTGAAGAAAACATCGCGCAGACCAAGCGCGTGGTGGAATACGCCCACGGCCAGAGCAAGTATGTGACGGTGGAAGCCGAGCTGGGTCGCCTCGCCGGCGTGGAGGATGACGTGAAGGTTTCCTCCGAGGACAGCTCCTATACCCATCCCGACGAGGTGGAGGAGTTTGTGAAGCGCACCGGCTGCGACAGCCTGGCCATCGCTATCGGCACCAGCCACGGCGCGTTCAAGTTCAAGGGCGAACCCAAGCTGCGCTTCGACATTCTGGAAGAAGTCGGCAAGCGCCTGCCCGGATTCCCCATCGTGCTGCACGGCGCGAGCAGCGTAATTCCGGAATATGTGGAAATGATCAACCAGTTTGGCGGTTCCATGCCCGGCGCTCAGGGCGTGCCCGAAGCGATGCTCCGGCAGGCCGCCAGCATGGCCGTTTGCAAAATCAACATCGACAGCGACCTGCGCCTTGCCTTCACAGCTGAAGTTCGCAAGCACATGGCCGAGCACCCGGATCACTTCGATCCCCGCCAGTACCTTGGCGACGCGCGGGACGGCATCCGTTCCATGGTGCGCCACAAGATCGTGAACGTGCTGGGCTGCAACGGCAAAGCCTGAACCTTCGCGGCATGACCTCCGCCCCTGCTCAGCTTTCCCCCGCTTTTGCCGCGGGGCCGTTGGGCAGGGGCGGTTTTTGATTGTGCCAAGGGCTTTCATCCGGCTTCGGCCTGTTGTTCGGGCCTGTATTCAGGCTTGCCCGGCCGCGCGCGCAGCGGGAGCGCGTGCCTCGATGCGCATCAGACTGTAACGGAGCGCGCCGAACGCGCCCTCAAACGAACCCCCATCCCATTAAGGGGAAAGCAAACTTGATTCGCTTTTGGGGCGGGTTTGATGCCTGTGATTTTCATCCTTCAGGAGGAACACCCCATATGAAAGCCACGCTTGGGCATCTCCGCCGCGCCGATCAGGATTTTCAGCTAATCGAGCCAGGCGACCGCATCGCGGTTGGCGTGAGCGGCGGCAAGGATAGCCTCCTGATGCTGTACGCCCTCTCGCTGTACCGCCATATCCGAAACGATTTTACCCTGCAGGCCGTGATGCTGGTTACCAGCCCTACGCCCACGGACACCGGGGAAATTGAGCGTTTCTGCGAAAAACTGGACGTTCCGCTTACGGTGCGGAATACGCCGCTGTACCGGATATTGTTTGAAAGCAACAGCAAACAAAGCCCGTGCCCGCTGTGCGCCAGAATGCGGCGCGCCTGCCTGTGCCAAACGGCGCAGGCATTGGGCTGCGGTAAGCTTGCGCTGGGCCACCACCGCGAGGATGCGTTGGAAACGCTGCTCATGAGCCTGATTTACGAAGGGCGGTTTCACACCTTCCACCCGAAAACGCGCATGAGCCGCACCGGCGTAACCGTGATTCGCCCGCTGATCTATATGCCGGAAAAGGAAATCATCCACATGGCGCGGACGCTTAAATTGCCCGTGCTGCTGAACCCCTGCCCCGCCAACGGGCACACCAAGCGGCAGGAAATGAAGGAGCTGCTGGCCGAGCTTTCCCGGCGCTACCCACGCCTGCGGGACAGTATGCTGGCAGCCTTGCAAAACAACCGGCAGTACAGCCTTTGGGATAAAACCCCCAACACGCAACCCGCAGAGGAGGACTGACCCGGAGGATCCGTTCAGGCCGTCAAGGAAGCGGCCTCATGGTTATCCCGCTCGCCTCACAGCCCTGCGAGCTGGTCGCTCACTCTGTTTCAAATCCTGCGGCATCAGGCTTGGGGTTCCACCCCAAAGATCGGCGGGTTGCACCCTTGGGCCCTGGCATTTGACGCATTAACCCGCCGTTTTGGACGAGCCGGACTGATCCGAAGGGTCAGCGTCCCCGGATTGTCAATGACCGGCTTCAATCCGTCTTTGTATTTGTTAAAGCCGAAAACCGGAGCGGTTCACGCGTTTCAAACGCTTGAGCCGTCCCGGTTCGTTTTATTCTGTGGCGTGTTTGGTTTCCGGCAGCTTACCGAACGCCCTACCGAGGCGTGACCCCCACGTAGATGCGGGCCGCGCGGTTTTTATAGGTGCTGCGCGCAATTTTGGTGCGGCTGGTCTGCACGCCGTTTTGAATCGTAACCAGATAGGTATCCACCACATACCCTTCGCTGGCCTCGATCACCGTTTTTTCCTCATCCACATAGGTCACGTATTTCGCCTTGGTATCCTGAATGTATTCCGGCTCGGTCGGCATCGGGAGCTTTTCGACAACCTCGGTTTCCAACTGGTACTGGATATCGCCGAGCGATTTGCCGTATACCCGCACCTCGCACAGCAGGCGTTTGCTGTTGCTGGGGTCGGTAATCACGTGCGCCGCAAGGAAGATTTTGCTTCCGCTGTTGTTGCGGAAAATGAAATCAATCTCATGCCCGCGCGTGTCGCTCACGGTGGCGTCCTTGCCCATATCGGTGTAGGAAACCGACGTGGAATGCGAGGTATGATCGACAATCTTCATCCCCGCCATAACGGATGCGAGATACACCGTCGTGCTGGCCTGACAAACCCCGCCGCCCCAACCCGGCGTCAGTTCGCCGTAGCTGTACTCAAACGCCTGAAAAAATCCGTTCTCCTGCGTTCTGCGGCCGACGACCTTGTTAAAATCGAACTTTTCGCCGTCGTTAATCACGCGGCCGTTGATCTTGGAAAACGCCACGCGGATGTTGTTGTTGCGTTCGTCGGTGGAGTGCGAGTCAATCGGCGTAACGTAGCGGGAGCGCAGGGCATAATATTCCTGCAGGCTGGCGACGGTCACGTTGGGTTGCACATCCTCCGGCTGCACCAGCACCTCGCCGCTGGTGAAAGTTTCCACCATGCCAAGAATCTGCTCGCGGATCGCGTCCACGTTCAGCTTTTTACCCACCACTTCCTTTTGGAAGGTGAAGGGCTGGGTAGTGTTATCCGGGTCAAAGGAGAGCACCGCCGCGTCCTGCGGGGCCACGTAGGCCGCGTCCGCCAGCGTGCTCAGGATGGCGTCGATCGGCGCGGTGTCGCCGCTTTGTTCCACGCTAGAAAAAGCGTGTGCCGTCTGCTTCGCGGCGCTGATCTCGTCGCTAAGTTGAAAGATGGTTTTCCGGTTGGCCGCGCTGGTATCGTGTCCAACAGCCCACGCCTGCTCCAGCGCATCCGTCGGGTCGCTGTTGATGCCCAGCATCTGCGCGGTAATATCCTTGTATTCGCCGGAGCCGTTTTTCAGGCGCACATACCATGAGTTCAGCTTATCGTTGATCTGCTTCTGAACGGCGTTCACGCCCTGCTCCCACGTCATGCCCTGCAAGCTGATGCCATCGACCGTTACATTATCCAAAAATACCGTGGTGTAGGGGCGCACATCGGACTGGGTTTTCCACACATAGATGCCGGCTACCGCCCCACCCAGCAGCACAAGCACAATCAGCACCTTAATCAGCTGCCACTTGAGGCTCCGCTTTTTGGGTGCGGCAGGTTTGCCCCCGGATGGCGCGCCGCCGCTCCTGCCGCCTTGCGGAGCGCGGGCGCGCTTTGCTTTTGGAGCTGCCTTGGCCCCTGTGCCCGCCTGTTGCGGCGCCGCGGGCATCCCGCCGTTATACCCGGTCGGGTAGTACCACGCGTTGGGTTGCTGCGGGGCGCCGGTCGTCTGGTTTGGGGGATGGTAGCCTTGATTGTACATACGTGTGGCTCCTTTGTGTGCGTGGATGGAATCTAAACCGAAAATGCGTCAGCCGCCTGCCAACTGGGTTTGCGTGGTTTGGAAAGGCGGGTTTACCGCGCGGCTCAGTGAGAAAGCAACTGGCTGTCGGGCGTTTTCGCCTGAGCCGCGATGGCGGCCAGCAGCGCCTCCACGTCGCCTGTGCACTGAGCCCAGCCCGAAGGCAAACCGCCCAGCTTGGCGCGTGCGCCCCGGTCGCCGTGAAAATCGCTTCCGCCGGTTACCAGCAGCCGCAGCCTGCGCGCCATGGTCTCCAGCATCCGAACATCTCCCCGGGAGGCGGACGGGTGAAATACTTCCAGCCCCATCAGCCCCAGCGGGATCAGCGAGCCGATCAACGCTTCCAGCAGGTGCGGCGGCAGGTTCATGCGCATGGGGTGCGCCAACACGGGTACGGCCCCGGCCGAAACGAGCAGGGCGACCGCGGCTTGCGTGCTCAGGTGCTCAAGCGGCACATAGGCCGGTTTGCCCGGCGTCAGGTAACGCTGAAACGCCTGCTCTACGGTTGTAACCGCGCCCATGCTCACCAGCGCCCGGGCCACGTGCGGCCTGCCTAAGGGCCTTCCGGGAGCGTCGTCCGCTGGCAAACGCTCCGGCGGAATCCGGATGCCCTGCCGCGCCAGCGCTTCCAGCATGGCGCGGCCACGGCTGGCGCGGTTTTGCCGTAACATGGCGATTGCCTCCTGCAGGGGCGCACTGTCCGGATGGGCTCCGTAGCCCAGGATGTGCGTGTTCCCGTTTGGGCCGGTGCTCAGCTCCACCGAAGGGATCAGCCGCAAATCGCCGCCGCGTTCGTTCAGTTTCGCCACTTCAGCTCTCATGGAGGCGAGGCCGTCCATGGTATCGTGATCGCAAAGCGCAATCACACGAATATGTTTTTTATGCGCAAGCGCGCACAGTTCTTGCGGGGACAGCAGGCCGTCGCTGAACGTGCTGTGCACATGCAAATCCGTCTGCGTCACGGATCAATAAAGGGTTCCTTATCATCCCCATCGAGGTCGGCATCCGTAACAGCCGGTCGATAGGCTGGAGTGGGGATGCTTTCGGCGGGTTCCTGACTCGGCTGGGTCGGCTTCACCTTTTCAGGCGGAAGGGTTTCCCCCCGCATGACCGCCTCAAACTCCTTACGGCTCAGGGTATCGTGCTCCAGCAGGGCTTCCGCGACAGCGCTCAACTGCGCTCGGTGCTCGGTCAGCAGGCGTTGAGCGCGCATATAGCACTCATCTACAATCCGTTTGATTTCCTCATCGATGGATGCGGCGCTCTGCTCGCTGAATTCGCGGCTTTGCCCAAATTCCATGCCCACGAAAACTTCCTGATCGCTGGACAGGTACACGGTGCCCAGGTTGCTCATGCCAAACTGCGTCACCATGCGGCGGGCAAGCTCGGTAGCGCGTTTCAGATCGCTGGAGGAGCCTGTGTACAGATCGTCCAGCGCAACCTTTTCGGCGGCGTGCCCGCCAAGCGCCATGGTAATCATGCCCAGCAGCGCGGTTTTGCTCAGGTTATCGTTTTCCTCAGCGGGAAGGCTCAGCGTATAGCCGCCCGCCTGTCCGCGCGGCACAATGGTCACCAGATGCACATCGTCGCACTCGGGAAGCAGGTTGGCGATCACGGCGTGCCCCGCTTCGTGGTAAGCCACCGTATGGCGGTCGCGCGGGGTCACCTTGTGGCTCCTCTTTTCAGGACCCATCTGCACGCGGCTGATGGCGTCCACGAGGTTCTGCTGGTTGATTTTCTTGCTCTTTTCCCGCACGGCCAAAATCGCGGCTTCGTTCATCACGTTTTCAAGGTCCGCGCCCGTGGAGAAGGGCATCCGCTTGGCGACGTTCTCCAAATCGACGTCCGCGTCCAGCGGCTTCCCGCGGCTGTGCACCTTCAAAATATCCTTGCGGCCTTCCAGATCGGGGAAGTTGACCGTCACCTGCCGGTCAAAACGGCCGGGACGCAACAGTGCAGGGTCCAGAATATCGCGGCGGTTCGTCGCCGCCATCACGATAACGCCTTCGTTGAGCGAGAAGCCGTCCATTTCCACCAAAAGCTGGTTCAGGGTCTGCTCGCGCTCGTCATGCCCGCCGCCCAAGCCGGCGCCACGGTGGCGGCCCACCGCGTCGATCTCATCGATAAACACAATCGCGGGCGCGGCTTTTTTGGCTTGGTCAAACAGATCGCGCACGCGGCTTGCGCCTACGCCCACGAACATTTCCACAAAATCCGAACCGCTGATGGAGAAAAACGGCGCGTTTGCCTCGCCTGCCACGGCTTTGGCCAGCAGCGTTTTGCCGGTGCCCGGAGGGCCTACCAGCAGCACGCCCTTCGGAATTCGCGCGCCCATGTCCGTATAGGCTTTCGGGTTTTTCAGGAACTCGACCATCTCCTGCAGTTCTTCCTTTTCCTCCTTCGCGCCGGCCACATCCTTGAATGTGACGGTGTTTTTGGAGGGATCGCTCATGCGGGCATGGCTTTTGCCAAAGTTCATCACTTTGCTGTTGCCGCCGCCTTGCCGGGCAATCACAAAATACCACAGCGCCATGGAAACGATGATGATCAGCAGGAACGGCAAAAATTCAACATACCACGGCGTAACCACGGGCGCGCGGTACTGCACCGTGAAGCTGAAGTCCGTTACGCTCACGTTATCCAGCGCTTTGCCGGTTTGGGCAGCGGTAATCTGCCGCACCGTATCGATAAAGTCGCTGCCGATTGTCGTTTCAAAATCATAGTTCCGCTCCGGGAAATCCGAAGCCGCCGTTGTGGAATCTTTGTACATGCCCACCAGCGACGAGCCGCGGATCGCAACCGCGGTAACCTGCTTGTTTTCAATCGCCTCCAGCAGCTTGGGGTATTCGATTCGGCGATCCACGGTTTGCCCGAGACCGCCATTCAATACCACGGCAATCAATATGAATGCGGCAATGAGCACTATATAACCCATCATACCGCGCTGCGTTTTTTTCAAACCTCTGTCCTCCTCGTTCTTCAAAAAGACTTGCATCTTTCAGGATCGAATCTGCGTATAGCATGGCTGGGTAACCAAATCCCCATTCAGGCTACCAAAATCGATTATACCATAGTATACCGAGAAAAACCAATACCTAAACCCACAAAATGCCACCCGACCGGCACTCGGACGCCCCGACGCCATCGGATTTCGATCCGGAAAAGTAGCCGCCATGGAGAAAGTTGTAAATCTTTTGAGGAAGAACAACGCAAGCATGCTTAGCGCTCATTTGATTGAGAGCAAAACCCCGGAGCAGAACAAGACGAAGATGGGGCGATCAGATCCACCCTATGCTGTTGCCGCTCGCCTCATTGCCATGCGGGTTGTTCGCCCGCTCTGCTTTGCACTCTGCTGTGCCAAGTTTTTAGGGTTCCACCCCAAACCCCCGCAGGGATTTCGCACCTGCACGCCTTCACGGTTTTCGCTCTTGCCCCGGTTTCGCCGCTGCGGGAGGTATGGATTGATGTGCCTTTCCGTAAAGTGGATAAACAGAAACCCCCCGGGTAACAACCCGGGGGGCGCAGGAGGAATGCTCCTCCTGCTAGGCTGAAGCAACGGTCCGCTTACTCAGCCAGATTCTTGTACTTAGCGTACTTCTCCATGGCGTCGGCTTCGTTCTTGGCGAACAGGTTCTGCGCCACATCGGGGAACTGCTTCGCCAGCGAGGCATACCGGATTTCGCTCTTGAGGAAGTCCTGATAGCCGCCGGCCGGCTCTTTGCTGTCCAGCGTGAGGGGGTTCTTGCCCTCGGCCGCAAGCGCGGGGTTGAAGCGGAAAAGCGTCCAGTAGCCGCAATCCACAGCCTTCTTAATCTCCGTCTGCGAGAGGCTCATGTTGATGCCGTGGTTAATGCAGGGCGCATAAGCGATGATGAGCGACGGGCCGTGATAGGCTTCCGCTTCGTTCATGGCTTTCAGCAACTGCTGGGGGTTGGCGCTCATGGCAACGCTGGCCACATACACATAGCCGTAGCTCATGGCCATCATGCCCAGATCCTTCTTCTTGGTACGCTTGCCGGCCGCCGCGAATTTCGCGATGGAGCCGGTCGGCGTCGCCTTGGAGGACTGGCCGCCGGTGTTGGAGTAAAGCTCGGTATCCAGCACCAGGATGTTGACATCCTGATTTTGGGCCAGCACATGGTCCACACCGCCGTACCCGATATCGTACGCCCAGCCGTCGCCGCCGATGATCCATACGGATTTCTTGGTGAGCAGATCGGCGTCGGCCACCACAAGGCGGGCCAGCGTGCAGGCTTCGCAATCGCAGCCTTCCACGATGCCTTCCGTGCAGGCGTCCAGCAGCTTCTTGCCGGCGGTCTTGGAGAGCTTCGCGTCTTCCATGCCGTCCAGCCATTCCTTGCCGGCTTCCTTGATTTCAGGCACCGCGTACTCCACGGCGATCAGGGCCTTCACGTTGTCGGCCAGCTTGGCGCGGCGCTGCGTGTAGGCGAGGTTCATGCCAAAGCCGAACTCCGCGTTGTCCTCAAACAGGCTGTTCGCCCAAGCGGGGCCGTGGCCTTCCTCGTTGGTGGTGTAGGGGCAGGTGGGCGCGCTGCCGCCGTAAATGGAGGAGCAGCCCGTGGCGTTGGCAATCACCATGCGATCGCCAAACAGCTGGGTGGCAAGCTTCACATACGGAGTCTCGCCGCAACCGGCGCAAGCGCCGGAGAACTCAAACAGGGGTTTGAGCGCCTGACTGGTCTTGATGGAGTTGATCGTTTCCGGCCGCACTTCGGGCAGGGTGGTGGCAAACTCCCAGTTGGTTTCCTGCACGGTCTGGGTTTCAAGGGGCTTCATCTCAAGCGCCTTGCCCTTGGCGGGGCAAACGTCCGCGCAGTTGCCGCAGCCGGTGCAATCCAGCGGGCTGACCTGAATGCGGAACTGCATCCCATCAAACTCTTTGCCGGTCGCCTTTTTGGTTGCGAAGGAAGCGGGAGCGCCCTTGAGGGAATCTTCGCTCACGTAGGTGGAGCGGATGGCGGCGTGCGGGCAAACCAGCGAGCAGGTGCCGCACTGGATGCACTTGTCAATCTGCCATTCGGGCACCGTGACGGCGATGCCGCGTTTTTCAAACTTGGTGGTGCCGGTGGGCACAAAGCCGTCGGCGCTGAACGCGCTCACGGGCAGCTTGTCGCCTTCCTGCGCGAGGATCGGCTCCACAACCTTTTCGAAATACTCGGTGGATTTGATCTTGGCCGGTTCGGCGCCGGTGGTCGCGTTGGCCCATTCGGCGGGCACTTTGATTTCTTTCAGGCCGCTGATGGCAATATCGATGGCGTCATAGTTCTTCTGAACAATCGCGTCGCCTTTTTTGCCATAGGTCTTTTTGGCATACGCCTTCATGTACTCGTCGGCCTTTTCGTAGGGGATCACTTCGGCGAGTTTGAAGAACGCGGCCTGCATGATGGTGTTGATGCGGTTGCCCATGCCCACTTTCAGCGCCAGATCGATACCGTCGATGTTGTAGAAGCGGATGTGCTTCTTGGCGAGCAGCACTTTCATGCTGGCAGGCAGATGGCTGTCCATTTCCTCCGCGGTCCACGGGCTGTTGAGCAGGAACACGCCGCCGTCTTTCAGGCTGGAAACCATATCGTACTTGGTTACGTAGCTGGGGTTGTGGCAGGCCACAAAGTCGGCGGAGTCGATCAGGTAGGTGCTCTGGATCGGCTTTTTGCCAAAACGCAGGTGGGAAACCGTGAGGCCGCCGGACTTCTTGGAGTCGTAGGCGAAGTAACCCTGCGCGTACAAATCGGTATGGTCGCCGATGATCTTGATGGAGTTTTTATTGGCGCCGACGGTGCCGTCGGAGCCAAGGCCATAGAACTTGCAGCAGATGGTGCCTTCCGGCGCGGTGACGATCTGCTCGCCCAGTTTGAGGCTGGTGTTGGTCACATCGTCCACGATGCCGACGGTAAAGTGGTTTTTCATTTCACCGTCAAGGTTATCGTACACGGCCTTCACCATGGTGGGGGTAAATTCCTTGCTGCCCAAGCCGTAGCGGCCGCCGACCACTTTAAGGTCGGTCTTGCCTTTTTCAAGCAGCGCAGAGCAGATGTCGGTGTACAGCGGCTCGCCCATGGAGCCGGGCTCCTTGGTGCGGTCGAGCACGGCGAGCTTTTTGCAGCTTGCGGGGATCGCGGCCAGGAAACGGTCGGCGCAGAACGGACGGTACAGGCGAACCTTAATCAGGCCCAGCTTGGCGCCCTTGGCGTTCAGGTAGTTGATGGTTTCTTCGATGGCGTCGCAACCGCTGCCCATGGCAACGATCACCTTATCCGCATCGGGCGCGCCCACATAGTTGAAGGGCTTATACTCGCGGCCCACCAGCTTGCTGACCTTCTCCATCACGCCTTCCACGATGCCGGGCACGGCTTCGTAGCTCTTGTTGGCGGATTCACGGTTCTGGAAGTAAATATCCGGGTTCTGAGCCGTACCGGCCTGGTGCGGATGTTCGGGGTTGAGCGCGCGCGCGCGGAACGCCTTCACCTTGTCCCAGGGGACGAGCGGCGCGATGTCTTTATAATCGATCGCGTCAATCTTTTGCACTTCGTGGCTGGTACGGAAGCCGTCGAAGAAGTGCACAAAGGGCACGCTGCTTTCCAGCGTTGCGAGATGGGCAATCAGCGCCATGTCCATCGCTTCCTGAACGCTGTTGCTGGCCAACATCGCAAAGCCCGTCTGACGGCAAGCCATCACGTCCGCATGATCGCCGAAAATGCTCAGCGCATGGGCGGCAAGGGCGCGCGCGCTGACGTGGAACACGCAGGGCAGCATTTCACCGCTGATTTTGTACATGTTGGGGATCATCAGCAGCAGGCCCTGGCTGGCCGTAAAGGTGGTGGTCATCGCACCGGCGGCCAAGCTGCCATGCACGGCGCCGGCGGCGCCGGCCTCGCTTTGCATTTCCTGAACGTGCACGGTTTGGCCAAACAGGTTTTTCAGCCCTTTCGCAGCCCATTCATCAACAACCTCGGCCATCGGCGAGGAAGGGGTGATCGGGTAAATGGCCGCCACATCGCTGAACGCGTACGCAACGTGGCCTACGGCGGTATTGCCGTCAACGGTCATTTTTGTCGACATTGGTTGTCCCTCCTTAATAGTCTATGATTGAAAGCCGTTTGCCCCTGACCGCAACGCGGCCTCGCCGCTTGAGGCGGACGCCACGCGCGCGCCTTTAACAGCGACGTGCGGCCGGAACAGACGGAAGTTTCCAACAACCATATATTATAAGAACTTGACATAAAAAAGTCAAGCCGCACGCCGGTGCGCGCTCCCCGGCCCAAGCCGGGCCGCGAACCGCCGGAAACCGTTTCCACACGCCGACTTACAGCCTCCTGCGCGATGCAAGCCCCGGACACGGCTCAGAAAATACCTTGGGAATACAGCCATTTGGCCGGAATTTTACCCAAACGGCAGCTTCATCCGGTTCGGAACGCGCCTGAAACGCCAAACCCGCGCGTTTAAACCCTCCGCCCCAAAGGGCCGGACGAGGCGGGGAAACCGGCGAGCGGTGCGCGGCCCCATCAAAGGCTGAGCCGACAGTCAAGGGGGATTGCGCCTTGCTGAAAGCGCGCAGCCCGTCACAGAACCCTGACCGTCAGGGGCTAATTTCCGGCGTTTGCCCGCCGACTGCGCCGCCGGAGGCATTTTAGCAACCCCTGCCACGCTGCGGCAAGGGCGTTCCAATCTTCTTACGCTCCGTTCCCAATGGAACCTATACGGAAGCGGCATTCCCAGCGCCTTATCGGTCGCTTCGGTTCAGGCGGCGGGCACGGGCCTCCTCCGAAACCCTCCGTTAGCCAACAGGGTTCGCGTTCCGGTCTAAAACCGATTCCCTCGGGATCATCTGGCAGGGCAGCGTTTCCAGCGGGGGGACGTTCTCCCGCCCTTCCAAAATCTGCAGCAGGCGCTGCGCCGCTGTCAGCCCAATCAAAAGGCATAATCGAAAACCCGCGCCTTCAAACAGAAGCGCGGGCTATGTTCCTGTGTTTCAAACGAACTGAAAGGCCCCCATGCCTCCGCGTCAGGTCATGCCCACCGCAAGCCAAGCCTTACCGTTTACCCGCGTGAAAGGTATCCTGTAGCCATGTTTGGATGCGAAAGCCCAACTGGTTGCTCTTTTTCATCGCAAGGGCGGCGTCCAGCGCGCCGGCGCGGTACTGGTTATTCTCCGGGTCCCGGCGCACGGCTTCCCGGTAGCTTTGGTGGGCCGTGCGGTACTGGCGCATGCCCATCAGAATATTGCCCTGAATAAAGTACCAGTCCGCATCCCGCGTGTCGGCCCGGGTCAATTGCCGCAACGCGCTTTCAAGGTTGCCCTGCTCCACCAGCCGGGCGGCAAAATGCTTGGCTTCCTCCTGCGAAATCAGGTTGAAACCTACGCGCCGCTGGGAGCAGAGCTTCAGGGCTTCCTCATAGGCAAGGTTCAGCTCGATCAACTGCTCCTGCGCGGCCTTTTGCTGTTCCGGGTCCTGATACTGGTCGGGATGGCACGCTTTTACGCGTTGGCGGTAAGCCGTCCGCACCTGCGCGGCTTCCGCGCTCGGGGTCAGGCCGAGCACCTCGAATGGTTTTTTCTCGTACAGAAGGCTCACCTCCCTTGGCAAGGAACGCCCACCGCCGTACCGCACCGAAAAAACAACCGTCGCGCACGTGGGCTTGCCCTATGCGTTACAGTTTTTCCCGCCGGATATCCGCGCCCAACGAACGCAGTTTTTCTTCAATGCGCTCATATCCCCGGTCAATGTAGCCGGTTTCATAAATTTCCGTCATGCCTTTTGCCATCAGCCCCGCAACCACCAGCGCGGCGCCGGCACGCAGGTCCGTCACTGTAACGGGCGCGCCGTACATCTCATGCACGCCTTCGATCAGCACCGTGCGATCCACCAGCTTAATGCGCGCGCCCATTCGCCTCAGCTCGTCCAAATGCTTGAAACGCTGCTCGAAGATGGTTTCGCACACCGAGGAGGTGCCGTTGGCCATGCAAAGCAAAGCCGTCATCGGCTGTTGCAGGTCGGTGGGGAAACCGGGATAAACCTGTGTTTTCAGGTTTATGGCGCGTTGCTCGTACTGGGGCCGCACCCGGATGGAATCGTCATTGTCAGTTACGCGCACGCCCATTTCCAGCAGTTTGGCCGTGAGCGATTCCATATGTGTGGGGATGCAGCCGTGGATGGTCACATCGCCGCGCGTAGCGGCCGCCGCGATCATCAGCGTGCCGGTTTCAATCTGGTCCGGGATTACGGTATAAGCGGTTCCATGCAGGGTCTGCCGCCCCGTGATGCGAATCACGTCCGTGCCCGCGCCCTTGATGCGCGCGCCCATGGAGTTGAGAAAGTTCGCCAAGTCCACAATGTGCGGCTCCTTGGCGGCATTGTAAATCACCGTTATGCCCTGCGCCTTGGCGGCCGCGAGCATCACGTTGATGGTGCCGCCTACGGTAACCATGTCAAAGAACACATCCGCGCCCGTTAACTGGTTGCATTTGGCGCACACCAGCCCGCCGCGGTCCTCAATGCCCGCGCCAAGGGCCGCGAAGCCCTTCAGGTGCTGGTCAATAGGGCGGCTGCCAATTTCACAACCGCCGGGGTAGGCAACCTCCGCGCGGCCGCCGCGCCCAAGCAACGCGCCTAAAAGATAATAGCTGGCGCGAAGGCGTTTGGTAAATTCAAAAGGCACGTTGCAACCCTTTGCGCCTTCAGGAAACACCCTTAAATACTGATCCGGCACATATTCGGTTTTTGCGCCCAAAAGTTGTAAAATCTCAATCAGGGCGTGTACATCCTCGATATCGGGCAGGTTTTCGATCGTGCTGGGCTCATCGCTCAGCAGCGTTGCCGGTATCACCGCGACGGCGGTATTTTTGCCGCCGCTGACAGTGATTTCACCCATGAGGGGTTTGCCGCCCGTGATGAGCATCTTGTCCTTGCCGAGCAACATCCGTTATCCACCACCTAGAACACGTATCGGTTTCAAAATCAAACCATTGTTCATTATACACAATCCCGTTCCGCTTGACAAGCCGCGCCCCCGGAAGGCCCGGCATACGCGGGGGAGCCGCCCCTTTCGCATGCGCCGCCGACCGTTTCCCTCGTCCTTCGGTCTCAGGCGCGCGGGACGAACCTCCGGAGCGTAAAACGCCGGTTTGCAGGCCCGCGCGCGCAGGTTAAAGCCCGCAGCAGCCGTGCCGACCGGAAGGCGTTTTACGGCGGTTTCCCACGGCGCGGCAACGAAAAACCGCCCACCCCGCCGCGTGGCGGGATCGGTCCGCCGCCATGGCGATACGGGGAGGACGGTTTACAGCGCGTAAGCCATCCGGGTGGCAAACCCGGGCAGGAAATCAATTCTGGCGCACGCGGCCCATAAAGCAGCTTGCTACCGTGCCCGGCCCGCAATGCGCGCCGATCACAGGCCCCACCAGAAACTTTTCAACGCCGCCGATGGTGGGAATCCGTTCACGTATGAGCGCTTCCAGCCGTTCGGCATCCTCCAGCGCGTCGGCGTGAATAATCACAAGCACCTGAGATTCCGGGTTTTCGATGTCCTCGGCGGTTTTATCCGCAAGGTAACGCAACGCAGATTTACGGCCGCGCACCTTGTCCACGGCGCTCATGGAGCCTTCCTTGTTGAGGATGATGATCGGCTTCAAATCCAACATTGTGCCCATGGTGGCGGCAATTGCGCTGATGCGGCCGCCGCGCTTCAAGTATTTCAGATCGTCCACCGTAAGCCATGCGTGGCAGCGGAGCTTGTTCTCCTCCACCCAGGCGGCGACTTCCTCCATGCTTTTGCCTTCGGCATACAACTTGTAGGCGCGGTGCACCAACAGGGACATGGGGGCGGAAATGCTCAGCGTATCCACAACTAGGATACGGCGCTCCGGGTATTTTTCAAGCAGCTCCGCGCGCGCGGTATAGATGTTGTTGATGGTGGAGGACATGTGGCTGGAAAACGCGATGAACAGGATATCGCGGCCTTCCGCCAGTATCGGCTCGAAATATTCCAGATAGGCGTGCGTAGGCAGCAGCGAAGTAACGGGGGACACGCCTTTGCGCATGTTATTGAAATACTCGATCTGTTTGCCCGCGCGGCCCAAATCGTCAAGGTATTCCACGCCGTCCACCATGTAGGGCATGTAGACCATTTTCAGGTCATATTCATCGACAAACTTGTACGGCAGGTCGGAGTCCGAATCGGTCATGAAAACATAGGAATTCATAGCTTCCTCCTTCGAATAATGGCTGATGAATGAAACGATATAAGCGCCTATCAACTTTTGTATTGTACCTTGTTTGTCCGGTTTTGGCAAGTGCGGGCGCGAGCGGCCAAACGGGCCGCGGCGCGGGGCGTGCCGGCCGCGCGCCTTTCACCCATATCCCGGCGAGCGGCGCAAGCATTGCCGTGTTCCGCGCCTGCGGATTCGCTGGGGCCGCAACCTCCGCTTCCATAAGCAAAAGGTGGCCCGCAGATTCCACCCCGAAAGCCGCTTCAGGCAATGCCGCTGCCTCCGCGCGCATCCATAAAAGGCGGCCCGTCGGCCGGAAACTCCAAGCCGCGAACCGCCCCGTTAAACTTTGATAAACCTTTGGCCAACTGCCTGTAAACCCGCCGCGAATGCCGCGCCGGTTTCCGGCCCGCTAGGCGGAAAGCCTTTCGCGCGCCGCCTGTTTCCTGCGCCGAAGCAGGACGACCGCGACCATCATCACCACCGTCACCACATAGGGGGCCATGCTGGTTAAATCGCTGGAAATATACTTTTGCAGCCGCATGCCCAGCGCGTCGATAAACCCGAACATCAGCGCCGCCAAAAACACGCGCGGCGGGTTTCCGCCCCCAAAAATGACGCACGCCACCGCCACATACCCGCGCGACGCGCTCATGTTTTCGGAAAACATGGTCAGGTAACCCAAGCTCAGGTGCGCGCCGGAAACGGTGGCCAGAATGCCGCAAAGCACAGACGCCAATCTTTTCATCCGCTCCGGGCTTTTCCCGCTGGCGCGCAGGGCTTCCGGGGCCTCGCCCGACGCGCGCAGGTGAAAGCCGATCGGCGTTTTGTACAGGAATAGCCAGCAAAGCAGCACCAGAAGCCAGCTGACATACACCAGCAGCGTGTTGCCGCTGAGGATTGGCCCCAGCACCGGGATATCCCGGATGCCCGGCAACGTAAGCGTTGGCAGCGGAACAATGCCCGGGCCGCTGAAGGAGCCTTTGACCCCGAACAGCGTGCGCAGCAGGAACACCGTCAGCCCGCCCGCGAGGATGTTCAGCGCCACGCCGATGATGAACTCGTCGCTCTTAAACCGGATGGAAAACACATAGTAGAATAGCCCGAGGAGGATCCCCAGCACGACCGCGAACACCAGCCCCATCAGCCAACTGCTGAACAGGTAGCTGCCCAGCACCGCAAAAAAGGCGCCCATCAGCATCATGCCATCCACGCCGATGTTCATGATGCCCACCTGATCGGTCATCAGACAACCCAGCGCGCACAGCACAACCGGGGTCGCGGTGCGCAGGGTGTTCTGGAGCAGCAGGATATTGAAAATGTCGCTCATACGCCAGCCTCCTTCGCCGCCTTGCGCGCGGCCCGCCTCACCCTGCGCGCGGCGGCCTTTTGGCGCACCTCGTCGCTAATGCCGCCCTCCGCCGCCATAAAGAAGATGATTACCGATTGCACAATCAGCATCACCTCGCTGCTGATGCCGGCGGAAAGCTCCATCGCCGAGCTGCCGATGTTCAGGATGGCGAAAAAGAAGCTCATCAGGATCACGCCAAGCGGCTGGTAGCGCATAATCATCGCCACCAGCATGCCGTCAAAATAGAACTCGCTGCTGATGGTGGTAATAAAGCGGTGGTGCAGGCCAAAAACTTCCAAAAGCCCCACAATGCCGCAGATCATCCCGGACAGCACCATTCCCCACAGGGCCAGGCTGTCGGCGCGGATGCCGCCATAGCGGGCAAAACGCTCGTTGGTGCCGGTCATTTTCATTTCAAAGCCAACGGTGGAGCGGCTCATCACATACCACACCAACAGCGTAATCACCGCCGCGTAAAAAACGCCGGTGGTCAGGTTGCTCAGGCGCACAAGGGGCGTAAACCATGCTGCGGAAGCGATGGCGTCCGTGCCGCTTTCAATGCCGCGCTCCGCGGTTTGCAGCGGTCCATTGGCCATATAGCTGCAAAAATAGATCGCCGCGGAGTTGAGCAGGATGGTGGTGACCACTTCGTTGACTTTCAGCTTTACCTTGAGCACGCCCGGTAGCCACGCGTACGCGCCGCCGGCCGCCATGGCCGCCAGCAGCGAGCAGATCACGATCAGCCACGCGGGCGAGCCGTTCATGCGCGCGCCCACCACGGCTGCCGCCAGCCCGCCCAGGTATAACTGCCCTTCTCCGCCCACGTTAAAGATACCGGCTTTGGCCGCAAGGCTCATGGACAGACCGGTCAGGCACAGGGTGACGGTTTTCGCCAGCGTGTTGCCAAACGCGCGGGGTTTCCCCAACGCCCCTTTGAACAGGGCCGCATAGCAGGCGACGGGGTCGTACCCGCACAGGAGCATGATGCCCGCCCCCACCAGAAACGCCAGCGTAACCGCGATCAGCAGGGAAAACAGGTATTGCGCGGTCAGTTTTTGCTTGGGCTTGAGGCTCAGGAGCGTCCGCACGCTTTGGATCATCCCTGCGTTCATGCTTCCCGCGCCCCCTTTTGCCGGCCCCCGGTCATGTAATACCCGATATCCTGCTTGCTGATTTCACCTGCGTCAAACCGCCCGGTAATCTGCCCTTCGTACAGGGTAAGCAGCCGATCCGACAGGCGGAAAAGCTCATCCAGATCGGCGCTGACCAGCAAAATGGCGCAACCCGCATTCCGCTTTTCCAGAATTTTTTCATGGATAAACTCAATCGCGCCAATATCCACGCCGCGCGTCGGCTGGCTGATAACCAGCACGGGAGAATCAAAGCTGAACTCCCGCGCGAGGATGGTTTTTTGCATGTTGCCGCCGCTCAGGCTCCCCACCGGCAGTTCCAGCCCGCCGGAACGGATGTCGAACTCCGCCGCGATTTTTTCGGCATAGCGCTGCGCGTTGCGTTTGCGGTAGTGAATGCCGAACCGGCTGAACTCCGGCCTGCGCTGCTTGCCGACCAGCAGGTTTTCCGTCACGGTCGCTTTCACGCTCAACCCCGTGTGCAGCCTGTCCTCCGGGATCCAGCTGACCCCCATGGCGCGAATCTCGCGCGGGCTCAAGCGGCTCACATCCATGCCGTTCAGGGTTACGGTGCCGCCGGTTTGGGGGCGCATGCCCATGATGCACTCAGTCAGCTCCGTTTGCCCGTTGCCCTCCACGCCGCAAACGCCGACAATCTCCCCTCGGTGCACGGTAATGTCCACGCCCTTGACCGCCGGCAGGCCGCGATCATCCGAAGCTTTCAGGCCCCGCACCGTCAGCACCTCGTCGGCGCCCGGTTCGCCTTCGCGCAGCTCGTCAAAAATAACGTCGCGCCCGACCATCATCGCCGCCAGTTCGCGCTCGTTGGTTTTCTCCGTGTCCAGAATGCCAAGCAACCGGCCGCGGCGCATCACGCCCACGCGGTCGCTCAGCTTCATTACCTCGCCCAGCTTATGGGTTATTAAAAGCACCGTCATGCCCTGTTCAGCCACGATTTTGCGAATCACGTCAAACAACTCGTCGGTTTCATGCGGGGTTAAAACAGCGGTCGGCTCGTCCAGAATCAGCACATCCGCGCCACGGTGCAGCGCCTTGAGGATTTCCACGCGCTGCTGTAGCCCAACGCTCAGTTCGCCAACCACATCCTCCGGCTGTACCGGCAGGCCGAAACGCTCCCCCAGCGCCAGCACTTCCCGGTTGATACGGCGCTGATCGTAAAACAGGCCCCGAAGCTTTGGCTCCATGCCCAACGCGATATTCTGCGCCACCGTAAAGCTGGGCACCAGCTTAAAATGCTGGTGAACCATCCCCACGCCCATCGCCATGGCGCGCTGCGGATCGTGCCGCGCCGATGTTTTCTGGCCTTTGATGGCAATCGTGCCCAGCGTTGGCTTTTGAAGCCCGTACAGCAGGTTCATCAGGGTGGATTTGCCCGCCCCGTTTTCGCCTACCAGCGCGAACACCTCGCCCTTGCGAATGTCCAGACTTACGTCGTCGTTAGCCAACACGCCCGGGAACTGCATCGTCACATGCTCAAAACGGACGATCGGCGTTTCCCCGCTCATGCCAGCACCTCGTTCCACCCTTTGCACACATCGATCCAGCCCGCAGCCTTGCTGGCCGTTTCCAGCTCGGCCGGCGTAAGGCGCACGGCGCTGTGATCGTCCCCCGCGGCAGGGTAAACAATTTCAAACCGGCGCAGGGATTCGTCCAGATACACGGGCACCTTGGCCCCAAAAGGGCAAACGCCGCCCACACGCAGGCCGATGAGGGTTTCAACCTCCTCGTGGGTGAGCATGGCGGCCTTTTGGTGAAACTGCGCTTTATACTTTGGGTTATCAATTTTCGCGTCGCCGGCGGTCACAATCAGCATCGCGCCCTCCGTCGTTTTGAACGAAAGCGTTTTGGCAATCTGCGCGGGTTGGCAGCCGACGCACTGGGCGGCAAGCTCCACGGTGGCGCTGCTGTTTTCAAAGGTCATTACGCGCGCTGCAAGCCCAAACTCGTGCAGGTAAGGCATCACGGCTTCAACAGACATGGGGGTATCCCCTCCCGTATGTATTTGCTGTTCATTATACTCAAAACCCCGGGAAAAGCAAACCGATACAAGGGAAAATCCGTTGCCGGCAAACCGTTTCCCAAGTCGCTGCTCGCTGGCCCGTGCCGTCCGATTCCCTATGGGAGAATTTCCATGCCCTCCGATTTCAGCGCGTCCAAAGCCCCTGCCAGCCGTTCCGCCTTTACCAGCACATAATCCGTATCAAACGTGGAAACGGCAAACACAGGGATGCCATGCGCCGCGAGGCACCCCGTGATGCGGGCGAGCACGCCCACCAGCGAAAACGCCATGCTGCCCGCAACGCGAAACGCGCGCCAGTCGTCCTCCCGCGCCAGCGTACAGCGCGGCGCGGAAGCCGTAGGGCACACCAGCGACAGCTCAGCATCCGTTTTTCCCACAAAGGTATAAGGCTCTGCCAGATCAACGGCGGCGGAATCCGCCAGCTTACAGACGGTAAACAACCCCGGTAACACTTGCAGCGTCATCCGGAACCTCCCTGATATCGCCCTCGGCCAGCCCGCGCACGGCGATCAGCCGGGGGCTAAGGTAAGTCTGATGCTCTATCGCAGGTAACGCACACGCGCCGGATCGTAAAACCCCCGCTGTTTAGGGCTTTCATCCGGCACGCCGACAATCACCATGGCCATGGGAACCGTGGTAACTCCAATCAGCCTGGCGATATCCTCCGCTCGTTTCCGATCGGGATAAACGCCGCACCAGCAGGTGCCGTAGCCCAATTCCGTTGCCTGCAGCAGCAGGTTTTGCGTGGCCGCCGCGCAATCCTGCGGCCAGAAGCCCTCGCCCGGGGCTTCCGGCAACGCTTCGGGCGCGCCGCAAACCACAATGGCCGCGGATGCGTCCACCAGCGATTTGCAATACGGATGCACCTTCGTCAGGCGTTGCCGCAGGTCTGCGTTTTCCACCACCACAAACTCCCATGGGCGGGAATTGCAGGCGCTGGGCGCGCACATGGCGGCCTCCAGCATGCGGTCAAGGTGTTCCTGAGGGATCGAATGCCCCCGCTGATATTTTCGAACGCTGCGGCGTTCACGGATGGCTTGGGAAACGTTCATGCTTCATGCTCCTCCCGGATCAGGGAAATACGGTTCCCTGTTTGTTTGATGATACCATAACCGTCAAGCCGCCTCAATGGCCAAAGGGAATGATACGGCGGCAGGTCAACCCCTGAAAACCGGCCTCGGCTTCCGTCGCCGGGGATGCGACGCTGTTCTATTTCAATTTGGTAAGCGCGTTTCAGATGCCAAACAGGGCGGCGAAATCTGCTTTCGCCGCCCCTTGACTGTTCTCTATTCCGTTATCAGCCGCGGCTTGCCAGCATTTTTTCCGCAATCTGATCCGCGCACAGGCCATATTCGCGCAACACATCCATCGGCTTACCGGACTGGCCAAACCTGTCCTCCACGCCGATTTTGGTAAACGTGCACGCGCCGTTGCCCGCAAGCACGGAAGCCACCGCGTCGCCCAAACCGCCGATCACGCTGTGCTCCTCCACGGTGAACACGTTTTTCACCTTGGCGGCGCACTCCTTGACCAGTTCCTCATCCAGCGGTTTTAAGGTGTGCATGTTCACAACCATCAAGTCCATGCCCTGAGCGGCCAAAAGGTTCGCCGCCTCCAGGCATACCTCAACCATGATGCCAAACGTAAACACAACCGCATCCTTGCCCTCGCGCATCACATGGCCCTTGCCCACGGTAAAGGGCATATCCTCAAATACGGTGGAGGGCAGGCGCGCAAGGCGGAGGTACACAGGCCCGTCGATCTCGGCGGCGGCGGCAACGGCTTTCTTGGCCTCGTTTGCGTCGCAGGGGGCGATCACCGTCATGCCGGGCAGCACGCGCATCAGCGCGATATCCTCAATCGCCTGATGGCTGCCGCCATCCTCGCCAACCGTAAGGCCCGCGTGGGTGAAGCCAAACTTGACATTGTTATGGGGGTAGCAGACGCTGTTGCGAATCTGCTCGTAGCAACGCCCCGCGAACACGGCAAACGTGCTGCAAAAGGGGATCAGCCCCATGGTGCTCATGCCGTTGGCCATGGTGACCATGTTGGCCTCGGCAATGCCGCACTCAAAGTGACGGTCGGGGAACGCTTTTTTAAAAGTGCCGGTCATGGTGGCGGAAGCGAGGTCCGCGTCCAGCACCACAATTTTCTCGTTTGTTTTGCCCAGTTCAACCAGCGCCTCGCCGTAAGCAACGCGCGTTGCGATTTTATCACTCATGGGTTACGCCTCCAATTCCTTGAGCGCCTGTTCGCGCTGCTCGTTATTCGGGGCCTTGCCGTGCCAACCGACCTGGTTTTCCATAAAGGAAACGCCCTTGCCCTTCACGGTATGGCACACAATGCAGGTGGGTTTGCCCGCCTCGGCAGGCTGGTTGAGCGCGTCGAGCACCTGCGTAAGATCATTGCCGTCCGCCACGTTGATGACATGAAAGCCGAAGGCCGCAAATTTGCCGGCGATATCGCCTAGGCTCATCACCTGGCAGTTGCTGCCGTCGATCTGCAAACCGTTGTTGTCCAAAATAAAGGTCAGGTTATCCAGACAGTAGTGCGCGGCCGCCATGGAGGCTTCCCAAATGAGGCCTTCCTGGCACTCGCCGTCGCCCAACACCGCGTACACATGGCAGGGGTTGCCCGTATGCTTCGCGCCCAGCGCCATGCCGGTTGCAATGGAAGCGCCCTGGCCGAGCGAGCCGGTGGAAGCGTCCACGCCGGGGCACTTTTTCATGTCCGGATGGCCTTGCAAAATGCTGTGCAGCTGGCGGAAATGCTTCATTTCCTCCACAGGGAAAAATCCTCTGCGGCCCAACACGCCGTACAGGGCCGGCGTCGCGTGGCCCTTGGACAGCACAAACCGGTCGCGGTCCGGATCCTTCGGTTTTTCAGGATTGATGTTCATTTTCTGAAAGTACAGCGCCACCAGAATCTCTGTTACGGACAGGGAGCCGCCCGGATGGCCGGAGCCTGCGTCGGCGGTCATGTTGATGATATCGCGCCGAACCTGCTTGCACGTAGCCTCAAGCTGTTGGATGGTCATGTTTGATCTCTCCTTACTTCATCTACCAGTGTAGCGGGTGTGGTGCCGCGCAACACGCCGCGCGGCCCCTGCCGCCCCACCAATATTCGCGGATGCCGTGACCGCCCGCCGCGCGCATGGGGGCGCGTGCCGCTCAGTCCGGTTGGAAAAAGGCATACCGCCCCCTGTCGCAAAGCAACGGCCGCCGGTGCAAACCTTTGCGGCCAGAGCGGTTTCAAATGTTCGTACTTATTATAAAAGCAAGGGCCGGCAATGTCAAGCCGCGTTCCCGGCGCAATATGCGTCTTTGCTGCCGCATTGCGCCCGTTGCAATTGTTATATGCCCGTATGTGATCGTTTTCGAATGGCTTCCACCGCCCGGCATGGCTGCCGCCTCTTGACAATTTGCGGCGAAAACGCTATGATACAACCGATCAAACGTTTGCACGCACGACCGACCCAAAGGAGCAGAGTATGGCCCCGAAAGCAACTATCAAAGACGTCGCAAGGCTCGCGGAAGTGTCCCCTTCAACCGTCAGCCGCGCCCTGCGCGATAACCCGCGCATTTCCGAGGAGGTCAGGGCCCGCGTTCGCCGGGTGGCCAAAGAGCTGGACTTTCACTTAAACCAGATGGCGCGCAGCCTTGTGAAGCGGGAAACCCGCATCGTGGGCGTGCTGTTTGCCGAATCCGCCAGCACCAGCATGGGGCACCCGTTTTATCCGGCGGTGCTGCAAGGCTTGGGCAAGGTCGCGGGCGAGCGGCGCTACCATATGCTGCTGAGCACCGGCGCGGAAAACATGAGCGAGGAGGACGCCATGCGCGATATGGCGGACAGCGGCTTCGCTTCCGGCCTTATTTGCCTTGCGACGCTCACCGACCCAAACGCCAACAGCGAAAGCATCGGCCTGCCGATGGTGGAAATCGGCCACCCGCTGTATCCCGAACGCAGTTATTATGTGGATAATGACAACGTGCTCGCGGGGTATGAAGCCACCAAGTACCTGCTGGAACGCGGCCACAGGCGAATCCTTTTTTTAGGGTACGACGGGCGGTTTTTCATGATGGTGAACCGGCTCAAGGGCTTTCGGCAAGCCATGGCGGAATACGGCATCCCCGTGCATGAGGATTGGGTGGTGCCCGCAAAAATGATCGAAAACACGCCGGATTTTATCCATTTGGGCGAGATTTTCCGCGCGGATGCCCGGCCCACAGCCGTGGTGAGCATGGACGATCCCCTCTCGGTTGGGCTGAACGGTTTTCTGCTGACGCTGGGGTTAAGCGTGCCGGCCGACGTGAGCGTGGTCAGTTTCAACAACACGCAGGTTGGGCAGTACCATTCCCCGGCGCTCACCTCCATCGACGTGCACCCGCGCGAGTTGGGCATGCACGCCATGACGCTGCTCATCAACATGATTAAGGGCGCCGTGGAGGAACCGACCCACGTGGATGTTCCCTTTACCCTGGTGGAGCGCGATTCCGTCGCCGCCATCCGGCAGGAATAGCCGCGTTGCCCGATGATCCCGTGCAGAACCTGCGGCGGGCGCAGCTCATTTGGGCGCGCTCCCGCCCCAATTTTTTTAGGAGGTCCCTTTTTTGAAACAGTTATCACTGGGTTCCATATACCACATGCCCTGGCTGGAATACCGCCACGCGACGCCGGAAGGCGACGCCGTGCTGCGTCTGCGCACCGGACGGGGTGAATTTGACCGCGTCGTGTTGCGCGCGGCTAACCCGTACGATTTTCCCGATCCGTTTGCCCGTGGGCAGAACCTTGACATGACCGTCGCCTACCGGGACGATCTGTTTGATTTTTACGAAATCGCCTTTCACCCGGCCGATCCGCGCTTTAAGTATCTCTTTTTACTGTACGCCGACGGTGACCGTGTGTTTAAGCTGGATTCCACCGGCCTGCGCGTTGGCGAGGATAGCTTTGACGATATCAGCGAAAGCTTCGCCTTCCCCTATGCCTATCCGGCCGATCCAATGCCGGAATGGGCGCGCGGCGCGGTCGGCTATCAGATTTTCCCCGACCGGTTCCGGCGGGAAGGCCCCGCGGAGGAAGGGTTGGAGCCTTGGACCAGCAACCGGGTAACCAGCGACATCCGCTTTGGCGGCAACCTGAGCGGCATCCGCGCAGCTATCCCTTACCTGAAAGCGTTGGGCGTTACATTGGTTTACACCACGCCGATTTTCATGAGTGACAGCGCGCACCGGTACAATACCTTCGATTATTATCAAATCGACCCGTTGCTTGGCTCCGAGGAGGATTTGAAAACCCTGTGCGACGAGTTGCACCATAACGGCATCCGTTTGGTGCTGGACGGGGTGTTCAACCACAGCGGCCTTGGGTTTGCCCCCTTTGTGGACGCGGTGGAAAAAGGCGAAGCCAGCGAATACCGCGACTGGTTTTTCTTTGACGACGTTGAACCGTGCGGTTACCGCACTTTCAGCCACGAGCCTTACATGCCCAAGCTGAACCTGCGCAACGAAGCCTGCGCGAATTATTTTCTCAAAGTGGGCGAATACTGGCTGACCCATTGCGGCATCGACGGTTGGCGGCTGGACGTAAGCCCCGAGGTGTGGCCGGATTTCTGGCGCAAATACCACGCCATGATGAAGCGTGTGAACCCGGAAAGCCTGATGATTGCGGAATGCTGGGATGACAGCCGCGAATGGCTGACCCAAGGGGACATGTTCGATTCGACCATGCACTATGTGCTAAGCCGTAACCTCTGGAAACGTTTATGCACCCATACCCTTTCGCTGGAGGCGTTTGACGCGGCTGTTAACGACGCCGCCATGCTGTACCCCAAGCGCACGCAGGACGTGCTGTGGACCTTCCTTGGCTCGCACGATACGGAGCGCGTGCTCACAAGGGCGGGCGGCGATCTTCGGATGTTGCGCGCCGCGTCGTTTTTCCAGTTCACGTTCATGGGCACGCCGATCATCTACTACGGGGACGAGCTGGCCATGGAGGGCGGCTGCGATCCGGATAACCGCCGCCCCATGCGGTGGGACCATGTCAAGGATAACCCGACGCACGAGCATTTTCAAAAGCTGGCGCGCCTACGGGCGACGCATGCCGCGCTGCGAATCGGCGCGTTCCGCACATGGCAGGTTCAGGCGAACGGCGTATATGCCTACGAGCGCTTTACCGGGGAGGAACGCCTGCTTTGCGTGTTGAACACCTCCACCGAGGAGATCACCGCTCAACTGCCGTTGCCAGGCCCGATGCGCGATCAGGCCGCTGTGCGGGACCTGTACGGCGAGCAGGCTTTCCCGGTATGGAGCGGTCTGGTGGAGATCAAGCTTGCGGCTGGGGAAGGGCTAATCCTGACCTGATGTTGCGGAACCGGGCCGGCACTGAGCGATCGTAGCATCGCCGGGTCTGTTCAGAAAGGGGTCGGGTTCAGTGCCCGCTCTTCCGAACGGTCACGCGACTGTATTGACCTGAACGAAAGAAAATTTGGTGGGAGCTTGTCTGTTTTGAACGGACAAGCTCCCTCTTTACATATTCCGTCCTCCCTCGCCGCAGCGAAGATGGGTCAAGGGCGAAGCCCTTGACAGGGTGCAGGGGCGAGGCCCCTGCCGGGGTTTGGGGAGGAGCCCCAATCCCCAATGCCACAGCGTGAAACCAACCAGCGAGCGAACAGCCCGCAGGGCTATGAGGCGAGCGGCAATAACACGCTGCCAATGTTCTTTGACCAGCCGACCCCCTCGCCGCAGCGAAGATGGGTCAAGGGCGAAGCCCTTGGCAGGGTGCAGGGGCGAGGCCCCTGCCGGGGTTTGTGCACTGCCCCAGGATAAACAGACAGACAGAAAAACCCCCTGGCGTAAAATAACGCGAGATTACGCGATCTTGCTCCGTTTTTCCAATGGAGTAAGACGCGTTTTGGTTTGGATACGCTCATGGTTA